>Ga0193706_1000083_pt1 | contig 70477 bp, 58 predicted proteins | sample U3c1metaG_FD_160130 | JGI IMG/M metagenome (GOLD analysis project Ga0193706, IMG submission 160130) | Soil microbial communities from a riparian zone of the East river system, Colorado, United States - U3c1 | ecosystem: Environmental > Terrestrial > Soil > Riparian zone | place: USA: East River...
ACATCCCCCTGAGAGCGTGATGACCTCGATCGGCGCATGATCCCTGGATTCGGAAAGCAGGCCATCCTCGTCGGAAGTGCTCCCGATTGCGACATCGTGCTCACGGCGCCCGGCGTGGCGTCGCATCACGCGCGCATCATTCACCAAGGGGGCGGGCAGCTCGTCTTCGCCGACAACGGGCAGGGGCCGTCGGTCGCCGGCGGCCGTCCCATCGGCGCCGGACAAACCGTTCCCTTCGACTTGGTGACGCCGTTCTCGGTCGGACAAACCCAAGTTCCTCTGGCTCACCCGGCCATCGGGCTCATGCTCATGGCGCGCGGCCAGCATCACGCGCCGACCCAGCTCGTCATCGGCAGTGATCCTGCGACCTCGAGCCTCGTCATTCAACATCCCGCCATCGCCAAGCAGCACGCCGTGCTCGCCTGCGACCAAATGACGATCACCGATCTCGGCTCGCCCTCGGGGGTGACGCTCGGCAACGCGCGCATCGCGCCGCAGAGCCCGGTGCCGGCCGACCCGCGCATGATCGTCTCGTTTGGTCCGGTAGCGATCCCCATCGGACTACTTCTGCAGATCGCGCAGTCCTTCGGCATCGCGGTGGCGGTGCAACCCGCCGCCGCACCGGCCCCCGGGGGAGGGCAAAAGAAGCACCAGACCGTGATCGGCCAGCTCGATTTCACGCAGAGCCAATCACCCAATCGATCGATCGGCCGCACGCCCGACAACGACATCGTCGTCGACCACCCGCAGGTGTCGAGCAAGCACGCGACGTTGGTCCGCGTGAACAACGATCTGTTCGTGGAAGACCGCGGCAGCGCCAATGGCACGTACGTGCGCGGCGAGCGAATCACGCCCGGGCAGCGCGTCGCGGTGCAGAACGGCGAGAAGATCTACGTGGGGCCGATGCCCTTGCTCATCCGCCTCTCCAAGGAGGGGACGGGCGCACACGAGATCGTCATCGAAGACGCGGGGCAATGGGCGGGGCGACCGCTCTACGAAATCGAAGCGTGGGACCTTTTTTTGGAAGTGCCCGATCGCGACAATCCCGCGACCAAGAAGGTGCTCCTCGATCACGTCTCTTTCAAAGCCCTCCCCGGCGACATGATCGCCCTCATGGGGCCGTCGGGCGCCGGCAAGACGACGCTCCTGCTCGCGTTGAACGGCTATCTGCCTCCTACCGCGGGGCAGGTCCGCGTCAACGGCGAGGACCTCTACCTCATCTACGACGCGCTGCGCGGCTCGATCGGGTACGTGCCCCAGGACGACATCGTCCATCCCGAGCTCACCGTATTCGAAGCGGTGCGCTATTCGGCACGCTTCCGTTTACCGCCCGACTACAGCGAAGAAGAAATCGATCGCCGCGTCGACGCTACCCTGGCCCAGCTCGGCCTCGAGCAAGTGCGCAACCTCCAGATCGGCAAGCCCGAGAAGAAGGTGCTCTCCGGGGGACAGCGCAAGCGCGTCAACATCGCGATGGAGCTCGTTACCGACCCGGTCCTTCTCTTTCTCGACGAGCCGACCTCGGGACTCGCCGCCGACGACACCACCTCGCTCATCAGCTTGCTGCACGATCTCGCCAAGGAGACCGGCAAGACGATCATCATGACCATCCACCAGCCGGCCAAGGACGAGTTCGAGAAGTTCAATCTCGTCTTGGTGATGGGAGCGGGCGGCGTGCCGATGTTCTACGGCCCCACCAAACCCGACGCGTACCGCTTTTTCGGATCCTGGAACGAGCGCAACGGCAGGGGACCGATCGACAATCCGCGCGATATGTTCGACATGCTGAACTTGCGCGAGCGCCCCATCTTCGAGCACTTGCGCGCGCAAAATCCGAGCGCCCAGCGCTACCAAGCCCGCCAGATCGCGGCCAAGGAGTGGAACGCCGAGTTTTTCAACAACGCCAACCCCACCTTCCAGAAAATGTACGCCGGCCGACGCGCGGTCGGCACCGAGCCGACGACGCGCGGCGTCCCTCATCGAAGCGGGACCACCAAGGGGCAGTTCGGTCTTCTGCTCTCACGTTATTTCAAAGTGAAGATGCGCGACGTGGGGGGCACGGCGATCATGCTTTTGCAGGCGCCGATCATCGGCGTGCTCTTGGCCATCGTCTTCGGCGGGCAAAAAGATTCCATTCCGTACTGGTGTCTCGGCGCGCTGCAAGAGCTCACCAAGAAGGCCGGACAGTCCGCGCAACAGACCAATTTTCTCACCAACATGAAGACCACGCAGGATCACACCGGCGCGATCTTCTTCATCGTCGTGGCTGCGGTGTGGTTCGGCACGTCCAATGCCGCGCGCGAGATCGTGAGCGAACGCGCCGTGTACATGCGCGAGCGCATGGTCAATCTCGGGCTCTTCAACTATCTGCTCTCCAAGTTCACGCTTCTCGCATTCTTCTGCATCATCCAGTGCACGCTGCTTCTCGGAATCGTCTTTTTTGCGCTCGGCTTCAACGGCGGCCCGCAGGCGTTTTTCTTCGAGCTCGCCGTGATCATCACCACGTGCCTCAACGCCGTGGCCATCGGTCTCATGCTCTCGACGGTGGTCGCTTCGAGCGAAGCGGCCATGGCCCTCACCCCCATCGCTTTGATTCCGCAAGTCGTGCTGGGAGGCCTGATGGTCCCCATGACGACGAACCCCATGCTCAAGTGGTTCATGCTCGTCATGCCGGCGCGTTGGGGTTTTCAGGGAGCGGTCGCCCAGGAGCGCTTCGCCATCGCCACCGAGCCCGCGTGGATCATCGATCTGCAGAATCCGACGCTCAATCTGCCCGACGACTTCATCAAGAACGGCCGATTCAAATGCGCGACGGCGCAGATCGCCAGCGATACCTTCAACGGCGCGTGGGGCTTCGTCGATTTCGAGTACACCTGGCTTCCCCACGCCGTGCTCGGCGGCATGACGCTGTGCACCATTTTGATGATGCTCGTCGTGCTGAAGCGCCGCGACCCGGTCTAGCGTTTTCGCCGCCCAGGGGGCTCGGGCGGCTAAGCGCCCAAGCGCGGGAGCGCCGACGCGATTCCCGCAAACGGGAATTCGGTGTAACTCGTTCGGTCGAGGGAATTCCGCATGAAACGAGGGCTCCGCTGGTTGTGCATTCTCCCCTGGCTCGGTGTGGGCATCGGCTGCGCGCCGAGCTCGTCGCTGCCGCCCGGGTCCCGCTGCGCCGAAAAGGGACCCGTGACCGCCGACGTCGTATTCAGGAACGGCAGCATCTACACGAACCGCGACGGCGCCCCACGCGCCGAGGCCATTGCCATCAAAGATGGGCGCATCGTTCGCCTCGGTTCGAACCTCGAAGTTGCACCTTACGAGCGGGTCGCGCCGCGCGTGGTGGATCTGAAGGGCCGTACCGTGCTCCCCGGTCTCGTCGATGCGCACGTGCACCTCTCGGGAATCGGTCAGCGCGAAGCGACGCTGAACCTCGAAGGCGTAGCCAGCCTCGAGGCATTTCTTACCGCAGTGAAGTTCGAGGTCGAAAAGAAAAAGAGCGGCGAGTGGGTCAAAGGGCGCGGCTGGATCGAGACTTTCTGGAAGCCCCCCGTTTTCCCAACGCGCGCCGACCTCGACAAGGTCGCTCCGGACAACCCGGTGATCCTCACCCGAGTCGACGGGCACGCGTCGATTGTCAATAGCGCAGCGCTTCGCATCGCCGGTATCGAGAAGACGACTCCTAACCCGTTCGGCGGCGAAATCTCCAAGGACGCGGCCGGCGAAGTGAACGGGATGCTCATCGATCACGCGCAGGAGCTCGTGGCCAAGCACATCCCACCCGAAACGCCGGCCGATCTCGAACGGTACCTCTTGCTCGGCGTCGCGCGCGAGATGAGCCTCGGTTGGACGGAGGTGCAGATCGCCGGCAATTCGTGGGAGGAAGTAGAAGCGCTGCGCCGCCTCTACAAGGACGGGAAGATCAAGCTGCGCATTTACGATGCCGTGTCCGCGCCGAGCGAGGGAGCCACGCGACTTCTTCAGCAAGGACCGTCGATAGGCGAGTTCGGGGGGCGCTTCACGGTGCGCGCCATCAAGATCCACTATGACGGCGCGCTCGGTTCGCGCGGCGCCGCTTTGCTCGAGCCGTACGCCGACGCGCACGAGACGTCCGGTTTTCTCACGCAAAAGGACGAGGTACTCGCACCGCTCTTCGCCGACGCGCTCCGCCGCGGCATCCAGGTGGAGACGCACGCCATCGGCGATCGCGCCAACCGATCCATCTTGGATCTCTACGAAAAAGCGTTCGCCACCGTTTCGCCCGCCGAACGTAAGTTCGCCGATCCCCGCTTTCGCGTCGAACACGCGCAAATCGTCGATCCGGTCGACGCGGCACGCTTCGCCAAGCTCGGCGTGATCCCATCCATGCAGCCCTCGCACGCCATCAGCGATTTGCATTTCGCGGGCCGGCGGCTCGGCGAGGCGCGTCTCGATCGCGCCTATTCATGGCGGCGTTTTCTCGCCCAAGGTTCGATCGTCGCTGGCGGATCGGATGCCCCCGTCGAGAGGGGCGAGCCGCTCATCGAGTTTTACGCCGCCGTCGCACGCAAAGATCTCAAGGGCTTTCAGGGAGAGGGATGGCACGCCGAGCAGGCCATGTCGCGGGCCGAGGCGCTGAAGGCATTCACGCTATGGCCCGCCGTGGCAGCCTTCGAAGAGAAGGAGCGCGGCATCCTCGAACCAGGCAAGGTCGCGGATCTGACGGTGCTCTCGGCGGACATCATGCAAGTGCCCGTCGAAGAGATCCCCAAAGCGAAGTGTCTCGCGACGATCATCGGTGGCGAGGTCGTGTACCAGGCCGGCGATTTCTAAGCGGCTGCGAGACCAACCCGAGCATCAGCGCACCCGGGTCAGGTGGATACCGCCGCTCGCGTCCGATCCGTCGATCGCGTCGCCGGTGACCCGGAGGTCGAATAGGAGCCCGCCCCCTTCGCCCGAAACCGTGCAAGCCGTCGCGGTGCACGAGCACGTCTGCGTGCAGAGCGTGGCCTTTGCGCAGTCAACCGGCACGGAAGCGCCCCCGTCGACCCCGCCCAGTAGACACCCGGTATCCAAGGAATAGGTGGTTTCCCCTCTTACGTTGAGCGGCACACAAGACCAGCGGTCGGCGCCCTCCTGTAGATAAGGCGTTTGCAGCTCGCACCATGGTTTCCAGAACTGCGATGCGTTGGCCTCGAATTGCAGTCTCGGCAGCGAGGCCCTCCCGTTCAGGATCGTCAGCGGATAGCCGTCGATCAGGTACCCACCGTAATTCGACGCGGGCCCACCGTCGGTAATACCCGGAATTTGACCGCTGTTGGGATCGGTCGGCACCGGGGGTGGCGTACCCGTACCGAAGGTGATCGTCCCGCATACGTGAGAAGCATTGGCGGCGGCGATGACGAGCGTGACGGCGTCGGAGCGCGACGGCAAAGTCGTCCTCTCCATATATCCATTCCAAGTTCCAACGATGGGGAGCTGCGTATCGCTTTGGCAAGCGGCTAAGGAAGGCCAGCCGCCCGGCCCACCATCCTCGAGCACGGTGGCGTGATTGGAACCGACATCGACCGACTTAGCCGCGCAGCCAATGAGGAGAGCAGCTGACATACATCCGAGAATCCATTTCATCGTGTCCATCCTTCGTTTCGTGCATCTCATCATTGGGGAGAGGCGAACGATCCGTCAGCAAATCGTGCGGGGACGGCACGCGCGAATCGAGCGCAATGGGAATTCGATCCTACAAAACTTAAACACTTGGCAGGCTTGGCGTGCCAAGGTTCGTTCGGCCGGAGGCGGTGTTCATGGACGTTCGCGCAGCGGTAGCCAACGAAGCAGGCGCCAAGCTCTCGATCGAAACGGTGCAGCTCGAAGGGCCGCGCGAGAGCGAGGTCATGGTCGAGATCAAAGCCACCGGCGTGTGCCACACCGACGCCTACACGCTGTCGGGGCAAGACTCAGAAGGGATCTTTCCCAGCATTCTCGGGCACGAGGGTGCCGGCATCGTCGTCGAGGTGGGTTCGGCCGTAAAGAGCGTGAGGAAAGGGGACCACGTCATCCCGCTCTACACACCGGAATGCCGGCAATGCGAATATTGCCTGAACCCAAAGACCAATCTCTGCCAGGCGATTCGCGCAACGCAGGGCAAAGGTGTGATGCCCGACGGCACCAGCCGTTTCTCGCGCGCGGGTAAGCCGCTCTACCACTACATGGGGTGCTCGACGTTTGCAGCGTTCACGGTGTTGCCGGAGATCTCCGTGGCCAAGGTGCGCGAGGACGCGCCCTTCGACAAGATTTGCTACATCGGTTGCGGCGTCACGACGGGCATCGGCGCGGTGGTCAACACCGCGAAGGTCGAACCGGGCGCCAACGTCGTCGTGTTCGGCTTGGGCGGCATCGGGCTCAACGTCATCCAAGGCGCGCGCATGGTGGGCGCCAACATGATCATCGGTGTCGACGTCAACCCGGGGCGACGTGCGATCGCCGAGCGTTTCGGCATGACCCATTTCGTGAACCCCACCGAGGTGGGCGGCGATCTCGTCAATCACTTGGTGAACCTCACCAAGGGGGGCGCCGACTACAGTTTCGAATGCGTGGGAAACACGCACTTGATGCGCCAGGCGCTCGAGTGCTGCCACAAGGGGTGGGGCACGTCGATCATCATCGGGGTAGCGCCGGCGGGGGCCGAGATTGCCACCCGCCCGTTTCAGCTCGTCACCGGGCGGGTGTGGAAGGGATCGGCCTTCGGCGGCGCGCGCGGTCGCACCGACGTGCCCAAGATCGTCGACTGGTATATGGACGGCAAGATCAGGATCGACGAGCTCATTACGCACAAGCTCCCTCTTGCGCGCATCAACGAAGCGTTCGACTTGATGCACGAAGGCAAATCGATTCGCACCGTCGTCACCTATTGATCCCGCAGACCGCGCGACGTCACTTCTGAGGGCCCACCCCGTGTGGTTCAAGGAGCTTGCGTCCCGACCGCGGTCGTGAAAGATCCGCGGGCCACGTGAGCTCACCGATCCGTCGAAGTTTACTGGGTGTGGGCACGGCATGGTCCAGGCGCGCAGCGATCGTCACTGCGGTGTGGACGTTGTTGGCGCCGACCTCTTCGCAGGCACAATCGAGTAACGATCCGCCGAACCAGCCCGATCAAGGCGCGGTTCCATCGGGTGGCTCGGGTGCGGTGCGTGTGCCCGCGGCCAATGCGCCCGACGAGCCGTCCGCGCCAGTCACCCCGCCGAAGATCCTCCATTTCGAGCCCTCGCCGTACCCGCCCGAGGCGGAGAGGCTCGGGCTCGAAGCTAACGTCATCCTGCAGCTCGACATCGACAAAGACGGCAAAGTCACCAAAGCAACCGTGACCGAACCGGCCGGACATGGCTTCGACGAAGCGGCGGTCGCAGCAGCGCAGAAATTCCTGTTCGAGCCCGCCCGACGCGGCACGACGCCCATTTCCGCGCGCATCCTCTATCGCTACGGTTTCACGCTGAAGCCCGCCGCGCCGGAGGGGCAACCTTCCGCCGAGCCTTCCGCGCCAGCTCCTCCCACGGACAGCCTGCGCGGAACGGTCATGTCCATCGAAGGGGACGTCCCGCTCGCGGGAGCAACCGTCGATCTCGAGAGCGCGCAAGGCGAGCACACCATCGTCTCGACGGGCGCCGACGGATCTTGGAAATTCCAAGGTCTCGCGCCCGGTCACTACAAAGTCACCGTCGGGTCCTCCGGTTTCAAACCGGTGAAGGCGGAAGAAGACGTCGTGGCCGGCGCGGTCACCGAGCTCACTTACCGCCTCTCGCTCGACGAAGAGGGCATCGAAATCACCGTGCAGGGGCAGCGGCCACCGCGCGAAGTCACGCGCCGCACCATCGAGCAGCGTGAGATCTTGCGTATTCCCGGCACCAGCGGCGATGCGCTCCGCTCGCTCCAGAATTTGCCGGGCGTTGCGCGCCCACCGGGCCTCGCTGGCCTGCTCATCGTGCGCGGTTCGGCGCCCACTGACACGCAAACCTTCGTCGACGGCATCTACGTACCGCTCGTCTACCACTTCGGCGGGCTCTCCTCGGTCATCCCCACCGAGATGCTGGAGAAGATCGATTTTTATCCGGGCAATTTCAGCGCTCAATACGGGCGCGTCATGGGCGGCATCGTCGAAGTCGGTGTGCGCTCGCCCAACAAGGACGGCAAGTACCACGGCCTTGCGCAATTCGATCTCATCGACGGGCGCGTCATGCTCGAAGGGCCCATCCCTTTTCTCAAGGGTTGGAGCTTTCTCGTCGGCGGGCGCCGCAGTTGGATCGACGTTTGGCTGAAGCCGCTGCTCGTTTCGCTCGACGCCGGCGTCACGACCGCACCGGTTTACTACGATTACCAGGCGTTCATCGAAACCAAGCCCACCAGCCGCTCTTCGTTTCGGCTGGGGGTGTTCGGTTCGGACGACGGCTTCGAAGTCCTCATCCGCGACCCCGCCCAGCAAGATCCCGCCTTCGGCGGCAACCTCGCTCTCAAGACGGGCTTTTATCGGATCGAGGCCCGGTACAAAAACGACATCAGCGACTCGCTCAAGTTTTCGAGCGTCACCTCCTACGGGCTCGATCGCTTCGACTTTGGGCTCGGCACCTTCTTCTTTCGCATTCGCAACACTGACCTCTTCAACCGCACCGAGCTTTCGTACCGGCCGTTCGGCGGCGTGACGTTTCACGGCGGCGTCGATCTCGCGCTGGCACCGTACTCGGTCGACATTCGCTTTCCTCCGCCGCCCCGTCCGGGGGAGCCCGATCCCGGCCCGTTCGCGGTGCGGCCGCCCATCACGCGTTCCGACAACAACACCGCTTGGCGGCCCGCTGCTTACATCGAAGCCGAGATCAACCCCAACGCCCGCTCCAAGATCGTGCCCGGGTTCCGCGCCGATTACGCGCGCGACACGTCGAAAATCGACCTCAGTCCGCGTCTCAGCGGCCGCTACGACATCGTCCACGAGTTTCCGCGCACGACCGTCAAAGGCGGCGTGGGGCTCTTTTTCCAGCCGCCGCAGTTTCAAGAGAGCGACGCGTCGTTCGGCTCACCGAACCTACGCTCCAATCGCGCAATCCACTATTCGCTCGGTTTCGAGCAGGAGATCACGCGACCGCTCGAAGTCTCGCTGGAAGGCTTTTACAAGGACCTCGACCAACTCGTGGCGCGCCTTCCCAATGCCGCCGGCGGCTATGACTACAATAACCTCGGCAAAGGGTACGTCGTCGGCACCGAGCTCCTCTTGAAGTACAAGCCCGACGCGCACTTCTTCGGGTGGCTCGCTTACACGCTATCGCGCTCGGTCCGACAAGACCCCCCCGGTTTCGAGACGCGGCTCTTTCAATACGATCAGACGCATATCCTGACGGTACTCGGCAGCTATCGGCTCGGCCGCGGCTGGGAGTTCGGCGCCCGGCTTCGGTTGGTGTCGGGTCCGCTCTACACGCCCAACATCTTCGGCATTTACAACGCCGATGCCGGTGCATACGCGCCGGTCAGCGGATTGCCGTTCTCCGACCGCGTCCCCACCTTCCATCAGCTCGATTTGCGCATCGACAAGCAGTGGCGCTTCAATGGCTGGTCGCTGCGTACGTACCTCGACGTGCAAAATGCCTATAACCGCTCGAACCCCGAAGGCATCGCGTACAACTACAACTTCTCCCAATCGCGCGTTCAGGGGTTTTTGCCTATTATCCCGAGCCTTGGCATACGCGGAGAGTTTTGAGATGTCCTTTCGAAAACGCGTTCGAAGCTTGGCCCTCCTCGCCTGGTTGCCGCTCGTCCTGACGACCTGTGGCGGCGCATCGTTCGACGATCCCGGGACCGTCAAAGGGCTGCGTGTGATCGCGGTGCAGAAGAGCGCGCCGTATCCGAAACCGGGCGAACAGGTCGACCTGAAGCTCGTGTTTTGGGACGGCAAGAGCAGCGAGGACAATCCGCGCGATATTTACGTGGCGATCTCACCCGCCCCCTGCGAGAACCCAGCGGGGGACCTCTACTACAACTGCTTGGCTTCGCCCGGCAGCATACCCATCGGCGGCAGCGGCACACCCGACGCAGGCACCGGCACACCCGACGCGGGCACCGACGTTCCCGAAGGCGGCACAGCGAGCAGCGCGCCGGGCTCGGCCGGGTTCGTCGCGATCAAGAACGCAAGCCAAGCTCCGTTTCGCAATCTCGCTTCCGCGAAGTTCGTCCGCGCGACGCCCTCCCGCCAGGGGTCTGCGCTGCACGATATCGATCACGTCCACGAAGCCAGCGTTCGTATCAGCTCGGAGATCATCGACCTTCATCAAGCGACGCCCGGCGTTCCGCGTTACGGGGTCGCTTACGTGCTCTTTTTACTGTGCGCCGGCACCCCGAAACTGATCCTGAACGCAGGGCCCAACACCTTTCCCTTGGGTTGCTTCGACGCCGAGGACCATCTGCAAGGCCCGGACGATTTCGTCGTTGGATACACGTCGATTTACGTGTACGGCGAGCGCATCAACAACAATCCCGTCATCGATGACTTTCTCTTCGACGGCCAGTCGCTCGCCGACAGCACCACCGACGAAGCACGCGTCCAGCACATCCCCAGCTGCAAGGAAAGCGACCGTACCAAGTGCCCGAAGTTCGCGGTCAAGCCGGCCGTCAACAGGGGCCTCACCGTCGAAATCGACGACGACCCGAGCGCCAGGACACCCGACGGCCAACAGCTCCAAGAACAGGCATGGGTCTCCTACTACATCACGCGCGGTGAGCTGAAGAGCTCGGTCCGTCTCGTCAACGACGCTACACGCGGTTGGAACGAACAAAACGGCACGGAATACACGGCACCCGCCGAGCCAGGCCCGGTGCGACTCTTCGCGGTCATCCACGACAACCGAGGCGGGGTCGCTTGGGCGGAGGGAAAGATCGTCGTCGACTAGAACCGAAGCGCCAGCGACGCCGCGGGCGCGCGCGGGTCGATCGCGAGGCGCGTCGAGAGCGGCGGCGGTTTACCGCCGTGCAGACCGGCATCGACCCCCCACGCGATCGCCAGGCCAACCGCGGCGCCGATCACGTCCCATCCCAAGTCCTTCCATGACGGGTCACCGTGCCCGGTTGCGTCGTAGGCCTCCTTGAGAGCCCCGGCCGCGAGCGCGACGCCGCCGCCGATGGCGAAGGCCTTCCATCGCTCGTCCGAGAACGCCGTCGTCACGCCGTACCCTGCGCCCGCAATTCCCGCCGACACCGCGAAATGCAGCGCCTTGTCCGTGCCGAACCAAGGGTCCGCTTCGGTGGCGCGCGCCGACAGCGGCGACGCGGTCACGCCGACCAGCGCGAGCGCCTGGATGAGAACACTCCTGCGCTTGTCCATCACGGCGGAGGGCAGGTGGAGACGATCATCGCGTGCGCTGCCGTCGCCTTGGCTTCGCAATCGTCGGCGACAGTCTGACACGCGCAATATGCCAAGGTGGACTCGGTCGCTTCGGTGTTGTGCAGGCAACACTGCGCCGCAGGGCTTCGATCGACCTGCATGCCACCGGGGTTCGGCATCCAACCGGGCCGCGGTTGGGAACAGGTGCACCCCCAACAGCCGAAAAGAAGGACCGCGCGATGCCCTGCCTCGATCGTCACCGCCGAGCATCTCCGCCGTCCGCCGCGTTTTCTTGGTACGGCGAAAGACGACTGCGATCGAGATCGCGAAGCCGTGGGAAGGTCTCGTCCCTCGCCGACAGCGCGGGCGCTTCGATGGGCCAGCGAATACCGAGATCGGGATCGTTCCAGATGATGCCGCCCTCTGCCTCCGGAGCGTAGAGCTCCGTACATTTGTACATGAAGAGGGCGCTCTCGCTGACGACGGCGAAGCCATGCGCGAAACCGGGGGGGATGTAGATTTGGCGCTTGTTGTCACCCGAAAGGGTCATGGTCACCACTTTGCCGAACCGCGGCGAGCCCGCCCGAATGTCGACCGCGACATCGAAGATCGTCCCCTCCAGCACGGTGATCAGCTTGCCCTGCGCTTTCGGGTACTGGAAATGGAGACCCCGGAGGACGCCGCGGCGCGACAACGAGAGATTGTCCTGCACGAACAGCGCGGGCAGACCAGCGTCGCGGTAACGAGCCTGATTCCAACTTTCCACGAAATAGCCGCGCGAATCACCGAAGATCTGCGGCTCGACCACGACAACCTCGGGCAACTCGGTAGGCGTTACGCGCATGGCGGCAGCGGTACCGCATCGACCATGCGGGTTCAACTGGCCCATGAATCCGAGCTAAAATGGCGCACACGGCACCCAACGCCCACGGCGATCGTGATAGCCTTGGAGCGTGGCGCGTCGGTCCCAACGGCCTCCGAGCAAGGTGATGAAGACCTTGCCGGCGCTCGACATCAGCTCGACGGTGAGCCGCGCGGTCGAGCAGGCCGACCGCGCGCCGCATCGACCCGTGCTGGTCGTCATTTCTGGGCAAGAAGTGGGTACCCGGCTCCCCGTCGACGGCAGCTTGGTCATTGGCCGCGACCCGGACATCGATCTCGTTTTGAGCGATGCCCTGGTGTCGAGTCGCCACGCCATGTTGGAAGATCGCGGCGACAGCTGGACGCTCGTCGACCTCGGCAGCACCAACGGCACGACCGTCAATGGCGAGAAAGGGATCGAGTTCGCGTTGAGCAACGGCGACAAGATCGTCTTCGGCGCGACGGTCGTACGGTTCGAAATGCAAAATCGCCTCGAACGCGCTTACGACGAACATCTCGACAAACTGCTGAACGTCGATGAGCTGTCCGGTTTGCTCATGCGGCGTAAATTCGATCTCGATTTGAAAGTCGCGCTCGACGCCGCGCGGGCGGGCAACACACCGCTCGGCCTTTTGATGATGGACCTCGACGGCATCAAGCCCATCAACGACACCCACGGGCACCTCTTCGGCGCCTACGTCATTGGCGAATCGGGCCGCGTGATCGGTCGAGTCTTGGACAAGCGCGGGTTCGCCTCGCGTTTCGGCGGCGACGAGTTCATCGCCGCGCTTCCCGGCGACGCGCTCGAAGCGGCCCTCGCCATCGGAGAAGAGATCCGTGCGGCCATCGGTGCGTTTCCCTTCGAGCGCGATGGCATACCGCTGAAGCCCGGCATGTCCATCGGTGCGGCGGCTTTTCCCGAGAGCGCGAGTGATGCAGAAGACCTGGTGCAGCGCGCGGACGAGGCGCTCTATCGGGCCAAGCGCGCGGGTAAGAACCGCGTGAGCTCGTAATCGACTGCTTGTGCTCGGCAGCGGTTCCGGGGCAGACTACCGAACCTTTGACGTTTGCCCGTCCCTCGTGGCATGCGAAGGGAACGCGCACCGCGTGCTCGCTTCGAGGTAACAAGAGTGAAACCGGTTTCATTGTTGATCATGGCTGCTGCGCTGATCGGGTGCGGCACGCCCGAAGAAGGCGGCGTGCGCGGTCTCGATGGCGGCCAAATCGCGCCGCCGGTCAGAACGTGTAGCGACGTCACGTGCGATCCCAACGCGACCTGTCAAGCGACCGCAACCGACGCGACCTGCACGTGCAACGCGGGCTTTCGCGGCGACGGCGTTCGTTGCGACGACGTGGATGAGTGCGCAGATGCGACGCTGAGCGGATGCAGCGAGCAGGCCGAGTGCCTCAATCGGCCGGGCTCATTCTCGTGCCGATGCAGGGACGGCTTCGTCGGCGACGGCAAGACGTGCACTAGCGTGCAGGTATGCGGGACGGCGAATGTTTGCGATCCCAATGCCGTTTGTGCCGACACGAATCCCGGCTTTTCATGCACATGCAAATCGGGTTTCCGCGGCGACGGTCTGTCGTGCTCCGACATCGACGAGTGCGGCGAGAACCTCTTTTCTTGCGCGGCCAACGCCGCATGCGTCAACACCTTCGGCGCATTCGAGTGCGCTTGCAAACCGGGATACGACGGCAACGGCAACGCAGCCTGCCGCAGTCTCTGCGAGATCGCCAAGGCGGACGCAGCGGTCTGCGCACCCGAGGGGCTCTGCCGCGTCGATGGGCAGCGCGCGATCTGTGACGCTTGTAAGCCGGGTACGACCGGCGACGGCAAGACGTGCACGGTGAAGACATGTCCCGCGACCTGCGACGGCGTGGGCACCGACGACACCAATCACGCAGTCTGCCTGAGCGATGGCACGTGTGGCTGCGCGCCGGGCTACACGGGAACACCCGGCAGCTGCACCGACATCGACGAGTGCGCAGCCGGCGCCGCGTGCGGCGAGCACGGAAGTTGCGCGAACAGCGACGGCGGTTACTTGTGCAGCTGCCAAGCTGGTTACGCCGCCGATGCGACGGGCCGATGCGTCAATGTCGACGAGTGCAAACAGACGCGCGGTCCATGCCATCCCGACGCCACGTGCACCGACCAGACCCCAGAAGAGACTCCGCGCGGGTACCAATGTCAGTGCAAGAGCGGCTTCAGCGGTGATGGCTTCACGTGTCGCGACGTCGACGAATGCGCCGACAACCGCGGCGGCTGCGCTGCCAACGCAACCTGTGTGAATCGCCGTGGCAGCATGAGCTGCGAGTGCGCGCCGCCGCTCACCGGTGATCCCAGCAATTGCCATTGCGATCTGTCCGGCGTATGGGCGGTGCGACTCGATGTCGATCTCTGCTGGAAAGGGCGCCCCATTCAGGTGGGGACCGATCAAGATTTGGTCTCGTCCGGCAGCATGGAAGCCACCAATTGGGAAGTTCGCGAGATCGTGTACGACGGCGCCGATCTGCGGATGAAGATGAAGAGCTGCGGAACCGACAACACACCCGACCTCATCAGTCCGCTGTTTCGCGAGACCTATTCCTCGTACGTGCCGTTTGCCACTTTCGATCGCGTGGGGCTCCGCCCGAGCGCGCCTTTCAGCCAACCGAATCTCGTTCCTGGCTCTACCTTCAAGACGCCGACCGAAGCCGACGTCTACGGGATCGATCTCGGGGCCGATCCGGTCAACGCGCCTTGGCCGCCCAATCGCGCCAGCGTCGATCCGTCGAAGTGGGTCGACACCGACGGCGACGATCATTTGGGCGTCACCTTCTGGTCGCGGGTCCCAAGCGAACTCACCGACTCCGGTACCGGCCATTACAAATACCTACCGGTGCGCCCCTCCGGCGGCGGCAGCACGTTCGCCGTCGATCAGCGGGCCGGCTGCGTGAGCGTCGCGACGCGCGTATCGAGTCACATAGAGGCCCGCGTCGACAGCTGCACACGGCTCGTCGGCACCTACGTGAACGAGAAGAGCGAAGGACGCGTGCACAGCTGCACCGTCGTCGACAAGGGCACATGCAATCCGGCCGATCCCAACGACTGCACCGGGTGGACCAAAGACGTCGCGTGCACGGCCGCGGAGTGGCGCTCCGCGACACCATGCGACAACGAAGAGATCAACCGACTCGACGACGATCAGAACCAAGGTCAGAACGCCAAGGCGACGTTCGAAGCCGTGCGCATCGGGGCGGTCGGTGCTGCCGTCACGTGCAACGACGTGCGCGACGCGCTGCCCTCCTTCGACCGCTCGACACCGAACATCACTTGTACGACGCCTCCGTGATCCCGAGGGATTGACGAAAGCTCGAGAAAGCCCCCGGATCATGCGCCATCTTGCCTCGTTTGCCGCTGCCTGTGTCTTGTTCGCAGCAGCTCATGAAGTCGCGGCGGGAGGACTCGAGCTCCTTCCCCCCGGAGCGCGATCGGTAGCTCGCGGCGGCGCGGTAGCGGCACGACCCGAAGACCCCTTGGCGCTGCTCCACAATCCAGCCGGGCTCGCGTTTCTCTCGGGGAGCCAAGTCATCGTCGGCGCCGACGCGCCGCTGCACCACATGTGCGTGACGCCCTATGGGTACTACGGCTGGGGCATCTACGGCGCGGGCAGCTCCGAGTTCGGCGACCCACTGGCCGTCGACAATCCGAGCATGCCGACCATCGGCGCCAACTACGCAACGACGCCGCTGGGACAGGTTTGCAACTCGGCACGGGTTGTCCCGATTCCGCAGCTCGCCGTCATGACCAAGATCACCGACGACATCGCGATCGGCGGCGGGCTCGTGGCGCCGCTCGTGGTCGCGGGATTGCAATATGGAGGCACGGACGGCACCCAGCAGACGCCTTACGGGCCGAGGCCCACGCCAACGCGCTACAGCATCATCGCCCAGGACGCCGACTTCGCACTGGCGCCCAGTATCGGCGGCGCCTACCGCGTTCTTCCCGAGCTCTCCTTCGGGATCAACGTGCAGATCGCGATGCTCAAGGCGAACACGACGATGGTGCAGAACAACTTCGGCGGCACGCAGCCTTCCACCGATTGGCTCGTCAAAATCAAAGCGCAAGATTTCTTCACGCCCTCGATCACGTTCGCCGTCCACGCGCGACCGCGGCCGCAGCTGAACCTCATGGGTGCGTTCCGTTGGGTCGACAATTTTCGCGGCACCGGCGAGCTCACCTACGAAACCAACACGTTTCATCGCGGCGCGACGGCGGGGCCGGTGCCGTATCAAAATCCCCCCGTCAAGCTGTCCGACGTCGTGGTGCGGCTGCCCTGGCAGATCACGATGGGCGCGCGTTACGCCGGCCTGCTGCCCGACGTCGATTGCGAGCCGGGCCCGGGCGACCCGATGGATACCGAGCTCTGGGATATCGAGCTCGACCTCGGTTATTCGCTCAACGCGCGCGCGAGCAACACTTCGGCAAGCATCGGCCAAGACGTCACGGTCGTCACCCGCACCGCGGGAGGCGGCGCGGGGAGCAACACGGTCCCCCTCAAAGATCTCGCCGCTTTCGATATCGATCACCACCTGAAAGATTCGGCGAGCGTACGCCTCGGCGGAAGTTACGCGGTGCTTCCGCGCAAGCTGGTCGTTCATGCCGGCGGCTTTTTCGAAAGCCGCGGTGTCGATCCCGCGTACGCGGACATCGACGCATTTGCTTTTCAGCGGGTAGGCGTCGGGGTGGGGCTCGTCGTCCGCTTGGGAAGCTTCGACTTGCAGGGCGCCTATGGGCACATTTTTTCAGAGACACTCGACGTAGCCCCTCCACCACACCAGGCGGTGGACAATGCCGTTGCTGGCGATCCGAGAAGCGGCTTCGATAAGCGCGTCGGCGGGAGTATTGGGAGCAATGGTTCACGCGTCGGCGGCGTGGTCCTCGACGATCCGAAAGCTCCGGCGTTGGGCAATGCCGATGCCGTTGCGGCCAAGACGCAACAATCTGCGGTCGTCACCCCGTACCAGCCCAACCGCGTGATCAACGCCGGCAAGTACGAGGCGCGCTTCGACGTCGTATCCGTAGGAGTTGTTTATCATTTCTGAATCTACGGTCATTTTGCGCGCCCGGGCAACTGAGGGCGCAGCGTCGACCCGAGGCGCGCGCTCCACCCCCGCACGAGCTTCTGTCTCCGTCGCTACCCAAAGCCCGATCTGCGATGAGCGCGCCGAAAAAACCGGCACAAAACCATTCGGCTGAGCACTAGAGAAACGTGTTCCAGGTGCGCCCGTCGTCTTCTAAAATGCCCCGTTCGGGAGGTGTGTTGATGGCCTTCTTCCTGCAGTCAGCAGCGCGACAACGTCGCGCATCCCTCCTTTCTCTTTCGGTTTCGCTTGGTTTGGCGCTGATCGCGGCCTGCGGCGGCAACACCGTCGGTCCGGATCCGCTGGATGCGGCCGGGGGTTCGAGCTCCGTCGACAGCACGGTCACGACGACCGGCGCTGGCAACGCGGGCAAAGGTGGCATGGCCGGTGCCAATGGGGGGAGTGCAGGCAGCGGCGCGACGAGCGGTAGCGGAGGTGCCAGCGGCGGCACGGGCGGTACGGGCGGCGCCGGAGGATCGCAGGTCGATGCGGGTCGAGGGGGCAGTCCCACGGACGGCGCGGCTGGTTCGACCAGCGTCGACGCGCGACCCGACACCCGACCGGACGGCGCGCGTGACGCAGCGGTGGATGGTGTCGCGGGCTGCATGGCCAATGCAGACTGCGCCACCGGTCACTGCGTCGGCGGTGTGTGCTGCGCGACCGCCTGCGCCACGCCGGGCACGTGCGAGAAGCTCGACGGCGTGACCTGCCCCGGCGGAACCGCTTGCAAATACCTCAAAGCTGCCGACGACACGGTGTGCGAGGACGGCAACGCTTGCACCAACGACGTTTGCTTCCAGGGCGCCTGCGTCTTCAAGTCCAACAAGGACTGCAACGACACCGACCAGTGCACGACCGACACTTGCACGCCGAGCACCGGGGCGTGCGTGCACGAGCCGATCAATGTTCCGGTGGCATGCGACGACGGCAATCCGTGCACGAGCGACACCTGCAGCGCAGGCGCAGGGTGCCAGCATAGCGACAACAACGCGGCCACGTGTACCGACAACAACGCGTGCACCGACGACGTCTGCTCGGCCGGCCTGTGCGTGAGCACGCCCAAGAACTGCAGCTCGCTGAACAACGATTGCAACGTCGGGGCATGCGTCAACGGCGCGTGCCAAGCGCAGCCCACCAACGCCAACGGTTCGTGCGACGAGGGGCTCGTTTCCTGCGATACGACCGGCAAGTGCGACCTCGCCGGGCACTGCGTCGGCAATCACGACGCGTGCGGCACGCTCTCCACCGCGTGCGCGCCGTGCACCACCGAGCCCGGCTGTTTCAGCGGGCGCCTGTGCACGTGTCAAGCGGGAGGCATACCGCCCGTCATCGTCATGAACGGCCGCTGCGTACAGGGTGCCGACGAATGCAATGCGGTGCCCTGCGTGCCGCTCGCCACTTGCCTCGACCCGACGCCCGATGGATCGACCACCGGCGACGTTACGTGCACCTGCCCGAGTGGCTACTCGGGCAACGGCAAAGTGGCCGGCACCGGGTGCACCGACATCGACGAATGCAACGGGCAAAACCCGTGCGGCATCGGCTCGGCACCGGGCGGATGCAACGGCACCGCGCCTCCGGGTAGCTACACGTGTACGTGTGCGGCGGGATACCGATCGATCCCCACCAGCACCGGCCCAACTTGCGCGTGCGATCTCGCCGGTACCTATGCGCTCTCCGTCAAGACGATGGTCGGCTGGGACGCCGTCGTCATCCTCGGGATCAAAGCCATCGAGGAATCCCCGCCCGGCGGCGTCGAGACGTTCCGCTGGGCGCTCCGCTACCAAACCGTCGAGACCAACGGCTCGGTCACGGTGAAGACGTTCCCTTGCGGCGGAACGGCGCCTGACGCCTGCGACATGGCTTACGGCTACACGCATGCGCAATACCAACCGAACCACGTGTGGGGCAAAGCAAAGGTCAACGCCGGCACCACCTCCGTCAATACGAGTCTCGTCGGCGTCATCCCGGGGGGCACCTTCGTCGAGCCGCAGATCGCACAGCTGCTCGGCATCACGCTCACCGATCCGCTCGGCCCATGGCCTCCCTGCCGCGCTTGCGTCGGCATCGATGCGGGCGGCAGCTGCTCGTGCGGCGGTACGAATTACACGGTGACCAACAAGGCCACGTGGGTCGACGTCGATGACGACAGCAATCTCGGCATCACGAACCTGCACGTTCCTCGCGGCGGCTTGATCATCGACGGCGCGCCGCCCGATCCGCCCTACGTCTACACCGAGCCGACGGCCTGCCCGCGCGTCGCCTTGCCGCACGGCACGTTCACGTACCAAGAATGGCCCGGCACAACGCCGCCATTCACGACGTTCCGCACCAACCGATTCTTCATCGGCTCCCGCACGACGAGCGCTTTGAACGGCACGACGGTCACCTTGGCCAACAATGCCTGCGCTATCTCCGGCACCGTCACCGGTCCGAGCGGCGGCAAGACGCGCGTCGAGCAGCGCACGCAAGGGTGCGAGACCTGTAGCACCGCGAACGGCAATCAATGCGATCCCGGACCGGCTTGCACGGGACCGCAGATTGACTCGTATGACGACGTCGCCCAGACGCAGCGCGTGGAATCGGAGACGTTCAATTTGACCAAGGCGGTCAACATCGATCTGGCGCCGATCGTCGCGATGCCCGAGGGAACGGCAAAAGAGAACGCGTTCAATGCGGCGTGCAACGAGGTTCGGGAGCAGTTCTGCCCGGCGGGAAAGAACTGCACGACGCCCTAACCCTCCCAGACAGCATCGCGCGGCGGCGCACGATGCGAAGCCACGATAGGATCGCCCGCTCGGGGTGCCTCGAGCGAGCGGCCGAACGCGCCGAGGTCGCCCCGGCGGGCGGTCGCCATTCCGGCCGCCCGCGCCGTGGTGACCCCGGCGGGCGCTCGCCCCCGGCGCCTACCGTATGCACATGAAGTTGCTGCCGTCGGCTGGATAGCGGTAAATCCCCGCGAAGCACATTTCCGAGAGCGTGCTTTCTCCGAAGGTCACTTGCTGCGGCGTCGTGTTGTTGTGCGTGCAGTCGACGCGAATGCGATCGCCCTTTCTGACCTGCACCGGCGTGAACGAGTAATATTTCTGCTCGTTGAAATCGTAGGGCCCGTCGTAGAGCACGGCCTCACCTTCCGCGGCGCGCTCGGCCACGATCTTTTCGTAGATGCCGAGCACGTGCATGTGCGGCGAGACGGCGAAGATCATGGCGTCGGTCGACATCGTGCAATACCCGGTGCTCGACGTCGTCTGCGCGGGCGGAAGATCGAGGCGGGTCGTGCCCGCCAAGAGTCCCTCGGCAATAGCGGTGGTCTCCGATTCGGCGACCGCTTGGAAGCGCGCTCCCGACGTGCCGGCGATTTCCGTTTGACCGGTATTGAAAAGATGCAAATTGAGAAGAAGCTGCGTCCCCTTCTTGATCTTGAGCGCGACTCCCTTGGGAAACGCGAGCGGCACACTGCCCACGCCGGAGCCGAACACGCTCTGGGTGAAATTGGCTCCCGAGTTGCACGGCGAGATGCCGTCAGGACCATTCGGTTCGCCCATGGTGAGCAGCGTGTGGTGCGTTCCCAGCGGGTTGATGGCGTCGAACACGGTGATGAAGAGATCCTCGTCGATCGTCTTGCGCACGCACAGGTACCCCTCGGTGCCGGGAGCCATCGTCCAATCCCCGGTGAGTAGCGTTTTCCATTCGCCGGTCGCGGGAGGCGTCGCGGGCGGCGGCATCGCCGGAGGCTCCGGGGCGGGGGGCGGTGTCGTCGTGGAGGGCGGCGGAGTGGTGGACCCCGGCGGCGTGCCGCTGGCCGTAGGTTCGGCCGAGCCGCATCCCGCGATGACGGCCATGGTGCCAACGATGAGCGTCGATTCAATCCGTGATCGAAAACTTGCAAGCGAGTTCATAGGACCGACGCTACCACGCGAGCTGCGAAGCGGAAAAAGGCAAACCCTACGAACACTAGCGAGCCAGACACGTCGGACGGACATGGCGCAATCAACGCGCATTTTTCCGATGACCGTTCATTCATTCCGTCCATGGATCATTGCGCATCGGACCCACGGCGATGTCACGCGCGAGCGCTGGTATCCAAATGGCACGCGACGTCGTCTCGGACGCCTACACCTTCCTCGGCCCTACGGAACGCGGAAAAACCGCTGCTATGATGTTTCATCTCGGGAGGTCGCCATGGCTACTTGCAAGTCGTGCGGAGAGGAAGTGGACCAGCTCGTCGCTGTAAAGGTGGGAGGCAAGTCCAAGAAGCTTTGCGAAGATTGCGCGGACCGCGCGCGGGAAGAGGCCGAGATCGCGGAGGCCAGCGAGAGCGTCGTCCAAAATATGATGGGCTTCAAAGGGAGGCGCTGAAGCGCTCCCACGTCGTGACGCCGGCGCCGCGGCGTCAGTGGATGATCGTGATCCGGCAGTCGGCGTTACAGCCGTCGCCGTTGGTATGGTTGCCGTCGTCGCATGTTTCGGCGGATTCCGTCTGTACGATCCCGTCGCCGCAATGGGGGCCGAGTCGGCAATTCTTGTCGCAACCGTTGTAGGTGCCGGCCAAGACCCCGTCATCGCATTCTTCGAAGCCAGACTGCACGACACCGTCGCCGCAAAAAGGCCCCTTGAGGCAGCCCGGGGCGCAGCCGCCGTATTGGCTGCGGTTCACACCGTCGTCGCATTCCTCGTGCACGGGATCGACGACCGTGTCGCCGCAATAGGGGCCGCGCCGACAGTCCACGGTGCAATGTCCGTACATACCGGTGTTGGAAGCGGTGCCGTCGTCGCAGATTTCGCCGGGCGTGACTACGCCGTCGCCGCAGACCGCTTTGCATTGACTCTTCGGCCGGTTGAAGGCCTTGAGCGTAAGCTTGAAATTGGAGCCGCACTCCTCGCGCTCGGCGTGGAAGAGATCGACCTCGTAGACATTGCCGAAGACCATTTGCAGGTCGATGTCGGCGATGCCCGCTCCGAGGCGCGTGCGGTGGGCGATGCCTTGCGTGGCGGCGTCGAGCGTGAAGTTCGCGCTCTGCGCCCCGTGCAGGCCGCCCAAATCGATGACGAGCGTGTTGTTGACGAAGACCCAAACGTCGTCGTCGCCGGTGAAGTCGAACTGCTCGCCGCCGCCGTACTCGAACCAGAAATGGGCCTCGGTGGTAAAGGAGAAGTTGCGGTTCGCCCCGGGGTCGCCGCAGCCCACGATCTGCGAATCGAGTGCTGCCAGCACGAAACCCTTGCCGTCGACGGGCCCGAAGAATGGAGCGTCGAAGACGTAGAGTCCCGCCCCGTTGGGCATGAGGTCGAGCGCGCCCAAGACGGGTCGATTGTAAACAGCGTCATTGCGGTACCAGAGATCGAACATGGCTTTGCCGCTGAAGTTGAAGGGCTCGGCCGGGTTCGGCACGACGTAGACCGGCAAGCGATCGACGCCGAGCTTCGCCGCAACGACGCCCATCGTGCCGCTCCCGTCGAAGTAATTGAAATCGGGATGCACCTTGACCCCCGCCGTCATTTGGGCGGCGGCAAACCCTTGCCGCTCGGGCGATTTCTGCTGCCCGATGAAATCGCGAAAAATCGCAGGGAGACTGATCTTGTCCGACGTCATCGGCGGCACGTCCACACAGACGAAGCCCGCCTCACGCTTGCAGGTGGACGAACAGCCATCCCCGCTCTGGCTGTTGCCGTCGTCGCATTCTTCGGAGTTGTAGCGTTTGCCGTCGCCGCAATTGGGCGCGCAAGCGGCGCCGCCGCACCCCGGTTCCTTCAAGCAGTCGAAGCAACCATCGAAAGGAACGGAATTGCCGTCGTCGCACTGTTCCCAGCGCTCGACCAGGCTATCGCCGCAAACCGTTTTGTGACAAGTCTTGGCCGCGCCATCGCAGTCCCACCCCGGTTCGATGGTGCAATTGATGGCGCACCCGCTGCCCCCGACGGGAGGTGCGCCGTTGTAAAACTCGCATTCCTCCTTGCCCACGAGAATGCCATCGCCGCACTTCGACTCGCAGGACGCGCCCGCCACCGTGCAAGTCCACCCCGGCTCTTGCTGGCAGGTTGCATCACAGCCGTCACCGGGCAGGGTATTGCTGTCGTCGCAGGTCTCTGCACCGGCGGAGACCTTTCCGTCGCCGCAAAAGATCGTGGATACGCACTTCTGCCCCGGTGTGGGGCAAACGTAATTGCCCTCGATCTGCTGGCAATTCGCGGTGCAGCCATCACCGGACGCGGTGTTGCCGTCATCGCACTTTTCGTCGGACCGGTTGATTTTGCCGTCGCCGCAGACGGCGGGCATGTTCTGCCCGGCATCGCAGATCGTCCCGTCGCAGGGCGGCGGGAGCACCGCGTCGCGGGGCACGATGATGATGTCGGGAAAGTCGATGCCATTCGATCCTCCCGCGCCCCCGCTCGATGCATCGAGCACGCTCGCATCGCCGCCGCCCGTGCCTCCCTTGGCGACGCGACCGAGCGGCGCTTCGGGACTGCACCCTTGCAGCACCAGTGCGAACGCGCAGGCGACCGGCCCGAACGGCGTTCGCACGCCGATGCTCGTCAGAGATTTCATTCGTCGCGGCACCCCGTCAGCAACGGCGCTGAATTTCGAGCGAAACTCATCCGTGAGTCAATGTCCAGCGTGGATGCGATCCGTTCATGGAAATGGGCGTAATTCAAGGAAATGACCATGCCAGGCCGAAGGAAACCCGCCCCAACAGCGGGCCTGCACGAAAGACCGTCCCCAATTCCTCGATGACGTAGTTCGGTCGCACGAAGGGCACGCCGCCTTCGAGCGCGAGCCAAGCCCCCAGGCGATCGGTGCTCGGCTGACGAATGGAAAGTCCGACGAACGCGGCACCCCAAAGGTTATGCGAGGTTTCGGGCTCGGCAATGCCGAAGCCGCGTCCGATCGCGAGCCCACCTTCGGCGCGTACGCACGGAGCGAGCGCGAGCCCGAGCGCGCTCGACGCAGCCAAACAGGCGCGCAGGCTCGCGGTATAAAGTTCGATGTTTCCACCGCTCGCGCCCGTTGGACTGCCGAAGGCGCGGCGCGGAATCCACGCGACCAGGTCCGCTTGGATCGACCACTGGCGGATGCGAACGCCCGCCGCGAGTCCGGCGCCAACGGTCGGCTCGGGAAGCGAACCCGCGTCCCCCGTCGCTTGCACGGCGAATTCGAGGTGCAGAGACTCACCGCCGTGGCGACCGTCCTCGGCGAGCGCCGGGGTAGCGGGACGCGCTTCGGCGCGGGGAGCGTCCATCTGCGTCACGACCTCGACCGGGTCGAGCATCATCGCCACGATGAGGACCGCCGCATCGCCGACGCGCGCGCAGTTGTTCCCTTCGAACACGCGATCACCGCTCGCACCGCCGCCCATCGACAATGCGCCCCGCCAGCGGCCGCCGGGTGCACGCGTGATCTCGACGCGAACGGCGATCGGTTTGAAGGCGTCGAGTTTTCGTTGCCCGAGATAAGCGTCAATCGCCTTGCGCGCCCACGCTTCGTCGGGGCAGCCGGACGGCGCGCGCCATTTGAGCTCGATGCGCGCCGGCTCGGCGCTTTGTGCGAGGGCGGGATACGCCAAGCAAGCGAAGCCGATGCTTGCCGGGGCCGCGCCGAGCCGCCACGAATACCGCATTCCTCGAACTCAAGCTGAATCGTGCAGCGCTGTCCACTTCGCTGGCCGCGGTCTCGCCGGCGCGCTCTTCACTTGGTCGAACCCTGCGCGACGCACGAGGCGCGCACGCGGGGGAGGTGCGGCGAGCGTGGCGCAGCATGCTCGAGCTCTTGCGCAGTGAAGCGGGCCGCCTCGATGCGTCCGAGCGCGCACAGCGAAAGCACGCGAGTCGCCAGTCGCTCTTCGTAGAGCGTACCGTGCTGAAAGCGCGTTTCGTGCGCATCGAGGAGGCGGAGCGCCTGCCCCGCTTCGCCGCGATCGAGCGCCGCTCGCGCGGCGCGCAACATGTTCACCTCTTCCGCCAAAGGATCGGTCGCCATGCGCGCCGGCGGCTCGAATGCCGTTTCGCGCGACCCTTCGGCTTTCGACCGCGTCCGGGTGGGCGCACGGGCACGATCGCGCGCGACCGTCGACAACTTCGTCGAAAGGGCCAGCTCCGACGCTGATCCCTGCAATGGCGTGGGAGCCGAGGCGAGCGGTACATCCGGCGGCGGCACGTTTTCTGGTACGGGCAAAGCAGCGAGCTCGCCCACTGCCACCGCCGTTGCGGGAGCCTCGATCGACACTCCGGGCGCGGAGTTCGGTCGATCCGCCGTGAGCCACGCCAGAGCGCCGCCGGCACCGAGGACACCGACCAAAACCGCCGCCCCGATCGAGTGAGCGGTGCCCCATCCGGCGGCACCGATGGCGCGCGTGGCGACGCCGCTCGCGGGAGAGGAGGTCGAAGGCGTCGTCACGGCGAACTGCGTCTGCAGCGCGGATCGAACCTCCGCCAATCGCCCGTCCGGCGGCGAAAATGCGGCGCGCGCGTGGCGCAAGAGCTCTTTTGCTTCGGGCGAGAGCTCGGTCATCGTCCCCTCCGCTGCGAAACGCGCAGCGCGTGGCTCAGCTCCGTGCGCGCGCGACGAAGGCGAGAGTAGACGGTGTTGAGCGGAGTGCCCGTCACCACGGCGATTTCGGGGGCGGTCATCTCTTCGATATCGGCGAGGACGAGCACGGCGCGCTTGTCGTCATCCAAACCATCGAGCAAGCGGGCGATGAGCGACAGGGTTTCGCGACGCTCTACCTCTTCGGCCGGGTTACGCGTACGAGACTCCATGCGGTCATCGAACGGTTCGTGATCGCCGGCGCGCCGTAGTTTGCGCCGGTACGCGCATGCCGTGCGAAAGGCGATTTGAAAGAGCCAGGTCTTGATGGACCCGAGACCATCGAACTCGGCCAGCCTGCGGTGCACGACCATGAAAACGTCTTGCATCGCGTCTTCGGCGAGGGGCTCGGCCACACCCATGCCGCGCAAAACGCGCCACACGAAAGCGGCGTGATTGCCGTAAACCTCATCGAATACGAGCGGCCTCACGGTCACGCCCGATAGCGGACCTTGGACCGCGCTTTCCGGGAGGAAAGCGGACATATCGGCTGCGGCTACCACCTGCGTGTCTATGCGGGGGGCGGCGGCTTTCCGTTCAACAAAAGGCGCGTTCTCGGGCGGCGGGGCGGCCTGCTGCCCGTTGCGACGCGGAACGAGAAAGGACCGGCTCATTCGAAATCGGGTGATCCTGCCCATGCCCGTGGATGGGCGGCTCGGTGGGTCGATGCTGGGTGCGGACCAAACGTCCGCCGACCATGTATGTTTACGACGAATACCGAGCCGAGAAAAGACAGGGGGCCGCAGTATGACGAAGAAGCGCGACGTAAATGGAAATTCACCATGATCGACGGGCGCTTGGCCACTCTCGTCCTTTTCGCGCCGTAGATGTAGGTTCATTCGTCCAGGCCGAGCACGCGACGAGCGTCAGCCCACACGAAGGAGGCCGTTTTCTGGTCAAAGGGGGCTCCGACGTGCAGCCACTTGAGACAACTTCCGACATCGAGCACCTCGAACGCTCGCATCGTCGTGCGCGGCATGATCCAACCGAACGCCGTCATCGCGCCGCGAATGAGGGCATTGTCGGTGAGCACGGCAACGCGCACGAGCGGAGGTATGCCGTGGGTTTTCAAGTGGGTCGCGAGCTTTCCTCGCTGAACCGCGCTCGGAAATCCGCCGGTGAACATGGCCATGCTCACTTTGGGCGCCATGCCGTATTTTTTGGTGATGTGATAGCCGGCCATCACATATTCGTCCCACCCCTCGTCGCTCAAGTCTTGGGCAACGCAGAGGCTCATCGCCAGCGCATCGACCTGGCGAAAGTAACACGCGCCGCCGAAATACATGTGGCCGCCGGTATCAAGCACGCGAGCACCTCGGGCGGCCGGGCGCGGCGCAGAACCGCGCATCCTGCGCGATGTCACGGTACGAATGCACCTGGTGTCGCATGGCAAACGAGACGAGTGCGCTCGGATTTCCGAGATGCGAGCCGAGCGAAGTCTCGTTCAGCATAGCCGAAGGCGCGCCCTTCGCGTAGCGCGCCGACGCGTCGCAGCGGCTTCACCACGGCGGCGGAGCGACCCTTGGGCGGGGCACGCCGCCATCATCCCTCGAAAGCTCTATTTGTAGAAAACTCGTTCGAATCGCTCGGCTTCGCTACCCTCTCCCGATGTTGTTCGGTGTCATAAGGCGGGTTTTTGGTTTGGCCTGTTTTCTTCTCGTCGCCTATGCGGCCATCACCGTACCGGTGGGACGACGAACGGCTTGGGGGCACCTCGTCGCCATCTTCACAGCGCCGCCCGCGCGTGAAGCAGCCGAAGATCTCGAAAACATCGCGGCCGAAGCGCTGCACCGAAAGCCAGCCTCGACGCCCGCATCCACCGCCGGCGACCATGCGGCCCCCAAGGCGCGGACCCCCTGAGCCGTGGCGACCGTCGCGTTTTCGGTCTCGCGCGGCGCAGCTCAGCTTCCTGCGCTTCTTTTTTGGCCATCGCCGGCCTCGCCACGACCGGTAGCCCCTCCCAGGGGGGAGTCGCCCGTGGTAAGACGCGTGCCCCCGGGGACCACGTATGTTCGAAGCGCTCACCAACGGATTTCGGCAGGCGCGCAATCGGCTCGCCGGCTTGACCGAACTCACCGAAGCCAACATCGATGCCGCGTTGCGCGAAGTGCGCCTTTCCCTCTTGGAGGCGGATGTCGAGCTCGGCGTCGTCAAAGCCTTTTTAGCGAGGGTCAAGGAAAAGGCGGTCGGCGAAACCGTCAAGACTCGCGTCAAAACGGCAGGGCAGACCCACCAGGTCAATGCCTCCGACCAGTTCGTGAAGATTTGCCACGACGAGCTCGTGGCGATGATGACGCACGAAGGCGAACCCCTCACGTTCGCCACGAGCGGCCCGACTGGGATCATGATGGTCGGCCTGCAAGGGTCCGGAAAGACGACCTCAGCCGCGAAGCTTGCCCGTTACTTGGGTAAACAGGGCAAAAAGCCGCTTCTCGTCGCGGCGGACATGCAGCGCCCAGCGGCCGTCGAGCAGTTGAAAGTGCTCGGTGCCCAGATTGACGTCCCCGTCTTCAATATCGCAGGAGCGAGCCCGGTCGAAATCTGCGCGGCCGCGCGCGAGGAAGCCCGACGTACGGGCCGCGACACCATCGTCTACGACACCGCGGGTCGCCTCGCGGTCGACGAAGTGCTGATGCAGGAGCTCGAGCTCATCAAGGGCAAGGTCGAGCCGAACGACATTCTGCTCGTCGTCGACGCCATGATCGGGCAAGACGCCGTCAAGACGGCCAAGGCCTTTCACGATCGGCTGGCGCTGACCGGCGTCGTTCTCACCAAGCTCGATGGCGACGCCCGCGGCGGCGCGGCGCTCTCCGTCAAAGAGGTCACCGGCGCGGCTGTTCTTTTCACGGGCGTCGGCGAGACCACCGACAAGTTCGAGGAGTTCCGCGCCGACGGCATGGCCACCCGCATCCTCGGCATGGGTGACGTGGTCGGCCTGATGCAGGATTTCGAGCAGGTCGTCGACAAAAAGAAGGCCGAAGAAGACGCGGCGCGGATGCTCACCGGCGAGTTTACACTCGACGACTTCTTGGATCAGGTGCGCATGATCCAGAAGATGGGCTCTTTGCGCGATCTGGTCGACAAGATCCCCATGCTGGGCGGGCAAATCCCGGAAGGGGTAAACCTCGACGACCGCGAGCTCGTCCGCATCGAAGCGATGATCCAGTCGATGACCCGCGGAGAAAAGCTCGACCCTTATGTTCTCGTGCGCGAGCCGGGGCGTGCCAAGCGCATCGCGAAGGGCTCCGGGCAACCCGAGCAAGGCGTAAGCGAGCTGGTTCAGAAGTTTCTCTTCATGAAGCAGATGATCGGCAACGTCGGCCAGAACATGGGCATGCTCGGCAAGATTCCGGGCATGAAGCAGTTCGGCATGGCCAAGAACCTGCGCAAGGCGATGGCCGGCGGCGGACTGCCGGGAATGCCCGGCATGGGAATGCCCGGCATGGGAATGCCCGGTATGGGAATGCCCGGCATGGGAATGCCCGGTATGGGAATGCCGTTCGGCATGCCGGGCATGGGCGCCGCCGGCGAGAGCATGACCAAGATGCGCTCGCTCTCCAAAACAGAGAAGAACGCCAAGAAGGCGAACCGCAAGCGCGAACGCGAAGCACGGAAAAAGAGCCGCAAGTGACCCCCAAAAAGCCAGGAGCAGAAGCGATGCGACGATCAATCAGCAAGTTGACCCTGACGTTGGCCCTCCTTTCGGCAGCAGCGGGCATGAGTTGCGTGGGCGGTTCGAAAGGGACGAGCTCGGGCGATCTCGACAAGCTCAAGCCGTACATCCTCGAGTCGGCACCGAACGACATGACCGCCAAGCTCGACATCAACTTCGAAAACAAGGTGCGGCTCATCGGCTACAAGATCGAGCCCGCCGGCACGGCGGCGCCGGGCACTGACGTGAAGCTGACGATGTTCTGGAAGGTCGAGGACAAGCTCGACGACGGATGGAGCCTGTTCACGCATGTCGTCGATTCGAACAACGAGCGCATTCTCAACATCGACAATGTCGGACCGCTGCGCGAGGTGAAAGAAACGCACCAGGCCCTCTGGCCGAGCGCATGGGAAAAAGGAAAGATCTACGCCGACGAGCAGAGCTTTCGCGTCCCTGACGACGTGAAGACGGCCGACTTCGCGGTCACGACAGGGATTTGGAAAGGGGACGCCCGCCTCAAGGTGGTGAGCGGCCCCGCGGACAGCGACAACCGCGGCATCGTCGTGCGCCTGAAGACCGGCGTCGACAACAAGCCGGCCCAGCACACCGAAGTGCCGCAGATGCGGGTCATGAAACTCGGCAAGAACGCGAAGATCAACATCGACGGCAAGCTCGACGACGAGGCTTGGAAGACGGCGGTAGTAAGCCGCCCTTTTGTCGATGTGGGAACGGGTAATGCCAACACCGCGTTCCCGGTCAACGGCTCCGTAAAAGTGGCGTGGGATGACACGAGCATGTACCTCGGCTTTCAGATCGAGGACCCCGACGTCATTGGAGGCTGGCCCAAGGACGCGAAAGATCCGCACCTCTGGGAGAAAGACACCGTCGAGATCATGCTCGACCCCGACGGCAATGGCGACAACAACGACTATTACGAGATCCAGGTGAACCCGCAGAATCTCGTCTTCGACACGCAATACGACGGCTACAACACGCCCAAGACCGAACCCGCCGGCCCCTTCGGCCACCAGGATTGGAGCGCCAAGCTGAAGAGCGCCGTCGTCGTCGACGGCACGCTCGACAAGCCGGGCGACAAGGACAAAGGCTACACCGTCGAGATCGCGCTTCCGTGGTCATCCTTGGCCAAGGCAAAGAACCATCCCCCCAAAGCGGGCGACGAGTGGCGCGTGAATTTCTACGCCATGAAGAACAACTCCGGCGTCGCGTGGTCGCCCATCTTGGGCGAAGGCAATTTCCACAAAGCGTCGCGCTTCGGTCGCGTCGTTTGGACGACGGCAGAAACACCCGTCGCGGCCGCAAGCGGCGGGCCCGCGGCATCGGCCTCCGTCGTCGCAGCGGCTCCAGGTGCAGCGCCGGGCAGCGCGGCACCGGTCGCGAGCGTGGCCAAGATGAAACAAACCTTGCCCGCTATGAGCGTGGCCAAGCCGCCCGCGCCGGCCGCATCGAAGCCGTAGTCCGGTCTCGTCAGGGGTCCGGCAACCAGGCGAGAAGCGCGACGCGTCCCTCGGCGCGCTTCGTCGTCATTTGGCGTGGCGATAGATGCTCGCGTGCGGATAAAAACCGTTGCCGGCACGTTCCTCCGCTCCCTGCGCCAACCAATAGACGTCGCTTGCGTCGAGGGCCATCGACATGCCCATCCATGCAAACATTTGAACGGCCAAGGTGTCCGTTGCCGACGCGCAGCTGTCGACACGACAGCGCTTTACCGCGGCGAGTGTTTGGAAATGCGAAGATTCGTCGGTGACACTCGTCCAGAAGATCGACGCCCCATCGGTGACGAGGGCGCTGGGGCGATTCTGGTCGGCGACGAGCACGGTCGGCGCACCCAAGCATCCGGAGAGTGGGCAGCGCGAGATGGTGCCAACGGAATACGAATTGGCCCAATAAAAGAACGTATCGTCGAGAGCGAGCGAGGACGCCTGATTTTGGTCCGTCACCAACGTCACTGCCGGTTCGCCACCCTGTTTACTAACGCGCTTGATCGTGGCATTGGCGGAGCCCCAATTCGCTATCCAATAGACATGCGTGGCGTCGACCAGGATCTCGTCCGGGGTGTTCTCGTTTAGCGCAATGGCCTGGGGCACGCTCGAGCCCGTCAGGGGACGGCGCAAAATCGCCGTATCGCGCCGCGACGCCCAATAAACGTGCGTAGCGTCGACGGCAATCGACGTAACATCCACGTCGCCGACCACGATCTTCGGCGCTCCGGCACATCCGACGGAAGGGCAGGTCAAGATCGAGAGTCGTGGTCCGCCGGTGTACCTCGCCCAGTAGACGTTATCGTCACGAACGGTGAGCTCATAAAACTCCTGCAGCGGGAGCGCGCCGGTGGCATCAAAGGTCGCGGAGTCGTAGGTGACGATCGTCGAAGGGCAGTCGCTTTTTTGGCAACTGCGCACGCGTGAATAACGAGCCGGTTCGGCAGCACTGTAACCAGCGGGCAGCCGCGAGAGCCAATAAACGCGTGTTTTATCGACGGCTATCTTCATCGCGGTTTCTTGTTCTTCGATGACGACCGATACGCCAGGCCCGATGGCGTCGGGGGTGGAGTTTGGATTGGAGAAGCCGGCGTCGGACGGGGTGCCGTCGAGCTGCACCGTTCGCGCGCCACAGCTCGCCAGCAGAAAAGTCGCCAGCCCGAGCCCCACGCCCGCTACGCTCAAGAAACGTTGCGTCATCTGAGGGTCCGTGCTTGCTCCCAACGCACCGCAGTCAGGCTGACATCGTACTTTTGAACTTCGCATGCTGTTCTCCCAATCCTGCGATGCGTCGTAGAGCCATCGCGTGAAGGCTCGTCGTCCTTCGAATCGTTTGCTGCTCAGGGAATGGCGGAAATCGCTGCTTCGACGGACGGCGCGAGAAAGCTATGCCGATAACGGCGCGCGAAAAGATCGGCCTTCTGCCGCGCTTCCGTATAGCGGCCGACACCGACCAGCGCGTTGATGGCCAAGGCTTCTCGCTCTTCGGCGAGCCTGCCCGTGGGAAACGCGCGCGCATGCTTGCCCAGCTCGAAAAGGCAGACCTCGGGCTCGCCCGCGCCCAGCGCTCGCCGCGCATTCTCGAGGAGCGCACGTTCTTTGGACCAGCTCGAAACGTTCGCCGGCGCGTCCTCCGGAACCGGCGGCATCGGCGTGCGCGAGGTTTCGACCGATGACGATACCGTCGCTGCGCGCGCAGCGGTAGACGGCGAGAGTGTCGCTGCTTCGCGATCGCCGGAGGCGGCTGCGGCGATTGTTTTGGTCGATCCCTCACCGGCCGGCCGATCGACGTACACGATGCGCACCTTCTCCGGAGCAAAAACCGCATGGAGGACGCCACCCGTTATGCCTCCCACCAAGGTGAGGCCGACCGCGAATCTCCATGGCCTCGCCAACGCCTTCAGGGTGGCACCCAAGGCGTACCCTCCAGCGCGCAGCGCCGCGTCAGGGGATGGTAATGGGCGGGTGGCGGCGTTGCTCCGTTCGAGCAACGCCGGCTCGCGCGTCGCGTCCAACCGCATCGCCCTCATAGCGCCAGCGGGAAGCGTCGCGGCTAGTCGAGCCGACACCTTGGCGAATGCTTCCCCAGCGACCGGTCCGTCCGAGCGTAGCCCTCGCAACACCACCAACGGATCACGACGGCCATAATCACCTTCATCGCCGGGCATGACGACCCCCTTCCGATTCGAGCTTGCGTACGGCGGCGGCGAGGTCGGCCCTTGCTAGCCGCAAGCGTGAATAGGCAGTGTTCAAAGGAATGTCGAGCGCGGTGGCGATGTGCGGTATCGATTGGCCGTCGATCTCGTGGAGCAGGAGAAGCGCGCGGCGCTCGAGCGGCACCGAGCGCAACGCCAGCTCAACGAGCGCCCGCTCTTCGGTGGAGATCATTTGATCGTCGGCTGCGGCAACGCTGTCCGCGCGCTCCACTTCGATTCCGACGAGCTCCACGCGATGTCGCGCCAGCCGCCGGTAATCGGAGGCGACGCGAAAAGCGAATCCGAAGAGCCAGGGCCGAAGCGGGCGCGTCGGGTCGTAGGTGGGTAACTGACGATAGACCTGGCAGAAGACGTCGTGTGCGATGTCCTCGAGGTCGGCGGGGCCTATCCCAAGTCGCGCCAGCGTGTTCCACACGTACGAAAACTCTGAACGAAAAACGTGCCCGAATTGGGGCGGCACAGCGGCAGCGGCCGTCGCCGTGGGAGGGGGGGACACCGCGCGGGGGCGCATCTTAGTGAATTGGGGCGAACGGCATGTTCCGTCACGGAAATGAGATAGCCGCCGAGATCCCGAATGCTGCCCAAAATGGCGGAGTTTGCCAAACCTCGCGCTCCCGCAAGTACAAATGGGAGAGCGTCAGCGTTTTCATGCCGTCCACATGTACGCGCAAGTCGACAGAACGAACGACGGGGATCGACAGCTCAGCGCGCGCGCCGGCAGCCGCGAAGAAAAGCGAAGTCGCCAAGGGCACCTCGACCCCACTGCCGCGGGTCTGCATGCTGCCGACATAGACGATACCGCACGCCGCCCAAACACCTTCGATGATACAGGGCAGAACAGCGGCCCCGAGCACGCCGACATGGGCGTTCCCACCGGGGCCGGAGCTGGTGCTCGTGGGTAAATCGCCGCGCAGCTCGCCAGCGAGCGCCCAAGGACCGCGGCGAAGCTGACCTCCAATGCGACCGCCCACCGAAGCATTAGGCGTCTCGCCAAAGGCGAGCACCGGTCCACCGTGCAGCGAGGCGATGGTTTGCCCCGGGCCGTCGGTGCGCGCCTGCTCCGCGGGCGCTCGATCGACCGTCGGGGCCTGCTCGTTAACGACCGCAGGCGCCGCTAACGGCGACGACGACGACGGCGGCGGTACCGACGCTGCCGAGTCGTCCGACGCCCGATGGACCGCCGTAGGGGCCGCGCCGCCGCTTTGCACCGCCATCGGGTCGAGCGTGATGCTCGTTGCCAATGCGAGCGAAGCGAGTAGCTCCTCGCAATCGCGCGTGGCTCCTTTGAGCTCGCGCGTACCTCGCACGATGCCATCGCGATCGATGAGCGCAAGCTTGGCTCTCAGTGACCCCTTTTCTTCGAAAAGATCGACGGAGACCGTCTGCTCCGCCCAGGGAAAGAAAGGGTCATAACCGAGCCTTTCGGCCACCGCGGCGCGAAAGCCGCGCTCATCGGGACACCGGGCCGCGCCGGGTGTTCGCGAATAAACGAGCCGACTGGCTGCAGACGCTCGCGCCGTGTGAGGAGCCCCGAGGACCACGGCCAATACGACGGTCTTCAGCCGGACTCGGCCCATGGGTTCGATCTACTCATACCGAAGGGTCGCTCGTCGCAGCAAGCTGAAGCAGTTGACAGGCACCTGTCGACCTCTCGGGCGGCGCGCTACCTTCCAGGGCGATGCAACGCTTGCGAGCATGGCCGCGCTGGCGGTGGATCCGTGACGCGGGTATCGCGCTGCTGGTTCTGTTCGGCATTCGCGCTTACCAGCAGCGCGCCATGCCCAAGGGCGATGCGCCGCCACTCGCCGCAACCGACTTGCAAGGCGCGCCGGTGTCGCTCGACGACTACCGGGGCAGGCCCGTACTTCTGCATTTCTGGGCGACTTGGTGCGGCGTCTGCAAAGCCGAACAGCACAACATCGACGCCGTCGCGCGCGACCTTCCCGTGCTCAGCGTGGCGAGCCAATCAGGCGATGCGACGGAAGTTGCAGCGTATGTACGCGCGCACGGCATCGGGCCGCGCGTCGTCGTCGACGATCAAAGTTTGCTCGCGAGACGCTTTGGCGTGCACGCCTTTCCCGCGACTTTTGTGATCGACGGCAACGGCCGGATTCGCCACGTCGAGGTGGGCTACACCACCGAGCTCGGCCTGCGCGCGCGTGTGTGGCTCGCGGGACTCTAGCCCTTTTTACTGCAGCGGCATCGGAGAGTGTCCGCGGTCGAGCAGCCTCGCGGAAAGTGTGATCGGCGTCGCCGACAGGGCCCTCGATATCGGGCATCCCTTCTTCGCGCCTTCTGCGATCTTCTCGAACGTCGCTGCGTCCATGCCGCCCACCCTCGCTTCGAGATCGAGGTTGATCGTTTTGATGGCGAAACCGCCCTCGGCTTTCTGGATGTCGACCGCTGCCGTGACGCGCAGTTCTTCCGGGGCGTGTCCCGCTTCCGTCAGTGCGAAGGAGAGCGCCATCGCAAAGCACCCCGCGTGCGCCGCGGCGAGAAGCTCTTCTGGGTTCGTCCCCGCTTTTCCGTCTTCGTTCTGGAAGCGTGTCTGAAACGAATAGGGCTGTGATTTAAAAACGCCGCTCTGCGTCGCCAGCGTACCTTTGCCGTGAAGTCCATCCCCCTGCCATTCTGCCGTGCTCTTGCGGATCATAGGTCGTCTCCCGAGGGTCGAAGTTGGGCGACATCCTTAGCACGAAGCAAGATGATCGTCGCCGCCGTCCGGGCGAGCTGCGCCGATCGGACGAGGAGCCTAAACGCCGCGATGGGACGTCGCCGCGGAAGCGATGCGGGCCGGCGCTTCGACGGAAAGCGTCGGCCGCAAAATGAACCATCCGGCAAGGCCGAGGACCACGCCCGAGGCCAGAAATGCGAGGTCGGGAACGAGGTGGGGAGCATTCTCGATGACGTGGTGCACGCCGAGGAGCTGGTGATCGATGGTGCCCTCGACGAGATTGAACGCGCCCCAGCCGAGCAGCAGCGGACCCGCGAACGTACCTAAGGGTGGGAGCACGCGCGCGCGCGATGCCGCACGCCAGAGCATCGCGATGCCGAGCGAAGTGACGGTCCATGTGAGCGCGTGAAAAAGACCATCCCAAAACATATTTACTTCGAGGCCCACCACGCTGTCGCGGCCGATTCGCGCAGATAGCATGCTGTGCGTTTGCAGAATCTGATGAAAGAGAATGCCGTCCACGAAGCCGCCCATCCCCATCCCCAGCGTGGCTCCCGCCGCGACGACGCGACGAACGGTGGCAACGTCGGACGTATCAGGTAGCTGGTTCATCGCTTCCTCGCGGGCGCCCCGTTTGGCTCGATGGGGCGGCCCTGCATCGCTGTGGAAACTAGCCACCGCGTCCAAGCCACCAGTACGGCCAGGATCAGGAACGGTAGCAACGTTGCGAACAGCGAGATGGCGATCGGTGCATCCCCTAGCGCTTCGCGCAACGCACGCCCGCTATCGCTCGAGCAAAATGGACAGAACATAGCGTTCTCCTCCCCTGATTAGTGCGCGCTTCGATGCGTGCGCATCCGTCTTTGGCTCGCGCGCGGTCGGGCCGCAGATCTGAAAAGCGTGCCGAGAAACACTGGAATAGTTCTTGAACGAAAACAGACGCGACGGGCCGATGACGCGTCGGCACGTCCGCCGAACCGACGATCCAAAAGGAGGACCATCATGCAATCATCCGGGCACTCTCAGCGCGAGGACGACGAGACGATGAAGGCCGGCAGCCCTGCCGAGGAAGAACTGGATATTCGAGATCTGGATTCGGAAAGCGAGGGCGAGCTCGAGGAAGAAGACGTCGCCGATGACGAGTCCGACGACTCCGATTTGAATTTGCTGATTGCCCTGGCCGAGCTCGATGCCGAGGCGGCGGAAGCCTACAGAATCGCCGCCGAGTACACCGACCAAGTGCACTTCCGGACGAAGCTCGAGGAGTTTCGGGCCGACCACATTCGCCACGTCGAGACCTTCAACCGGCTGCTCTCCGAAGCAGGGGCACCCGAGGTTTCGATCGAGCTCGACGAAGAGAGCTCGGCCCTGACGATGCTGGCCGCGTCGATGGGAACCATGGGCGTGCGCGCGGCGCTCTTGGCCATGATCGCCAGTGAGCAACTTACGAACGCAACGTACCAAGCCACGACCGAGCTTCCGTTCGAGGAAGACGTGGCGCGTATCCTGGAGGAACACCTAACGGACGAACAGCGTCACCTGGAGTGGCTGAACGAGCAAGAATCGCGCGTTCGTGATGACGAGCTCCTTGCCGAGGCAGACGCCTGACCCACGATGTGCAACGGCTCGCCGCGAGATGGGCTCACCCTACGGAAATCGCCCTAGGCACGAAGACCCGCTCCCGATGCCAGCAGGGCGACGCAGCACAACAGTAACGTGACGGCACGGCGGCTCGAGAATGCGACTTGCAGGGAATCCGTGCAGCAAGGATGACGATGACGTTTGACGTAGCTGCGCCGGCGGGCGGACAAGAACTGTTCGAAGACGTCTTCCTCGGAGGTTTCGAGTGTTCGTGTCACAGGCTCGAAGATGGAAGGCGTCTCGATCTGGCGGCGAGCACGCGCCATGTGGAATTCGCGGACGCCGACTACGCACGCTTGCGCAATGTGGGGATGACGGCAAGCCGCGACGGCGTGTCGTGGATTCACTCAGCGCGCTCCGCCGACTATGACTTTAGTCACGCGCTGCCCATCGTCCGGGCAGCGCAGCGGCATTCTGTTCATGTGACTTGGGATCTGATGCATTTTGGTTGGCCGGACGACGTCGATGTTTTCTCGCCGTCCTTTCCGCCCCGGTTCGCGCGTTATGCGCGTGCATTCGCCCAATGGCTGTCGGGCGAAACCGATCAGGTGCCGTTCGTCGTGCCAGTCAACGAGATGTCGTTTCTGGCGTGGGCCGGGGGAGACGTGCAATGCATGAATCCCTTCCAAGCGGCGCGCGGGGTCGAGCTCAAGGCCCAATTGGTGCGCGCCTCGATCGAAGCCATCGAAAGCATTCGCTCGGTGTCGCCGAGCGCGCGATTTTTGCATCCGGAGCCGGTCATCCAAATCGTTCCCGACCTAGAAAAGCCGAAAACATGGCGACGCGTCGAATCGGACAATCTCCTTCAATACCAAGCCTGGGCCATGCTCGTCGGCGAGCAATGGCCGTCGCTAGGCGGCCATCCCAAATACCTCGACGTGCTGGGCGTCAACTTCTATCCGGACAACCAATTCATGTCCGATGGGACGACGATTCAACACGACGACGTGCGTTACAAACCCTTTTCCAAGATGCTGCTCGATGTGTACGAGCGGTTTCGCCGGCCCATGATCGTCTCGGAAACGGGCAGCGAGGGCGAGCATCGCGCACCGTGGCTGCGTTACGTCTCGGGGCAATGTGTGGCGGCCATTCGCCGCGGCTGCGAATTGCACGGCATTACACTCTACCCGGTCGTGAGCCATCCCGGCTGGCTCGATGAGAGGCATTGTGACAATGGGCTCTGGGATTACGCAGACGATACGGGCCATCGCCCGGTCTACGAGCCGCTCGCGCGCGAGCTCGTGCGCCAACGTGGGCCTCTCCTCGTCGCTCGCGCCGAAATGTTGCAGCGAGCGAGCACCGACCAATCCGGGACGGTGGCCGTATAGCCCTTTGCTTAGAGCCATGAAGGAGACGTCGTGAGCGGGGTGTTTGCAAATGAGCTCGTCCGTGCCCCCCAAGGCGCGAAGCGAGAAGGCGGCGAGAGGGCGCGCGAATCCCTATTGCCACCGGTGCCGCGAGGGGCGGGCGCAACGTTGCTCCAGCTCTTGCGCTACGTCCGGCCGCACCGCAACTTCGCGGTGGTGACGCTGGTCTTCGGCGTACTCGGGTTCGTTCTCTCCTTCGCGTACCCGTGGATCATCGGTAGCGTCGTCGACATCGTGGCGTCCCCTGCCGACGGGCCGACGATTGGCGAGCGACAGTCGCGCATTTTCTGGCTCACTGCAGCGGCCGCTGTCACCGCCGTCTTACAGGCGATCGTCGTCTACGGCCGAGGTCACTTCAACGTGAAACTCGGACATTCCGTGGTGGTCGACCTTCGACAGGAGGTGTTCCGCCATTTGCAGAAGCTCTCCGTGCTCTTCTTCACCAAAGAGCGCACGGGATCGATCTTGTCGCGTCTTTTGCAAGATGCCCACGAAGCCACCTCGCTCATCTACATGGGCGTCATGGTGGCTGCGCTCGACGCCGCCCAGCTCGTCATTGCCGCGGTGCTACTGCTCTCAATCAGCTGGAAACTCACCATCGCGTGCGCGGCGCTCTTCCCACTCTACGCGCTCGTCTTTCGTCGTTTCAACCCGCGCGTGCGCCAGGCGAGTGAACGAATGCACGCCCAGCTGTCGCGTATTCTCGGGAATGTGACCGAACAACTGGGCGGACAGGCGCTCATCAAGACGTGCACGGCCGAAGAGCGCGAGGCAGCGCGGTTTCGCGGTGATGTTTTGCAGCATCATCGGCTCGTGGTGGCGCAGAGCCACGAAGGTCACCTCGTCGCATCGACGGGTGAGGTTTTGGTGCACGTCGGCACCACGGTCGTGATCGGGTACGGCGGCTGGCTTGCGTTGCGCGGTGAAATCACGCCAGGAACGATGACCCGATATCTTGGTTACCTCCTCTTGATGTTCGGCCCGGCGCGGCGCTTCGCCGAGCTCAACATCGTTTACCAGTCCAGCGTGTCCGCACTACGCCGTGTGTTTCGTTTGCTCGCCATCCGCCCGGCCGTCAGGGAGCCGTTGCAGCCGCACCCTGTTCCGCCCTCCCGTGGCCATGTGCGCTTCGAGCAGGTGCGATTTCGCTATGGTACCAATGGCGACGAGGAGCGGGTGCGACTCGAGGCCGACGAATCATTCGACGGCCCCACGATTTCGGGCGAGTCGGATTGGATTCTGACGGGAGTCTCGCTCGAGGCACGGCCAGGCGAGCTCGTCGCCATCGTGGGGCCCTCCGGGGCCGGAAAAACGACGCTCTTGTCGCTCCTGCCACGACTTTTCGACGTCTCCGAGGGGCGCGTCACCGTCGACGGCATCGATGTTCGCAACTACTCGCTGAAGTCCCTGCGATCGTCGATTGGCATCGTGCAGCAGGACACGTTCATTTTCAGCGGAACGGTTCGCGAGAACATCGCCTACGGAAGGCCCGACGCGACGCATGATGAAATCGTGCGCGCCGCTACCGCCGCGCATGCGCGGGAGTTCATCGAGCTCTTGCCCGACGGCTACGAGACGCGCCTCGGCGAACGAGGCGTGAACCTCTCCGGCGGCCAGCGGCAGCGCATCTCGATTGCGCGAGCCGTCCTCAAGAATCCCCGCATCCTCATCCTCGACGAAGCGACGAGCTCGCTCGACGCGGAAAGCGAGGCCATCGTTCAGCGTGCGCTCGAACGGGTGATGCGCGACCGGACGTGCCTCGTCATTGCGCATCGCCTCAGCACCATTCGAAACGCCAATCGCATCTTCGTCCTGAAGAACGGCCGCATCGCGGAGCATGGGAGTTACCGCGAGCTCATGGATCAGAACGGCGAGTACGCGCGCCTCGTGCGCAATCAGGTCGCGTGACGCGCGCTCATGACTAAGGGGTGATCAGCGGTCGAGGCTCCCCTTGCGGACCAAAGGCCATCCGCGCGAGCCGTAGCGACCGCGCGCCGCCCGCTCCATACGTCGTCAAGTGGGGCGAGGTCCACGCGTGGTACGCCATCCAAAAGGCGCCCTCCGCGTCCTGAAACAGCTCTCCCCCGCCCGGACCGCTGACGGCGCCCCCGGTCATCAAGTAGGGCGTGCCGAGCGTTGCTTTGGTGCAGAGCCCGAACAAGCTCGGACAGGTCGCATAGCCAATCGCGTAGTTGGCGCTGTCGAAATCGTTGCCGGAGTAGAAAAGCAGATAGCGGCCACCATAGCGCATCATGGACGGCGCTTCGACGATGGTGTCCTCCCAGTGCTGGTCGACCGCGAGCAGCATCTCGGCCGGGCCCACCAGGCCCAAGCCATCGTCGGTCAGCGCCTGCGCCCAGATGCGCGGGCTGGTTCGGCAACGAGCGCTGTTTTCGTCGCTTTTCCACAAAAGGTATAGCTTGCCATCGGAGTCCAAAAATGGACTCGGGTCGATGGACCCGCAAAATGGCGCGCTCCCCCGCACCTGACACACCATGGCCTGCGACGAGTCGTCGAAGTAAGGGCCCTCGGGGCTAGACGCGATAGCGCGCGAGATGCATTGAAATCGGGTACGAGAGTCGTTGGTCGTGTAGTAGAGCACGTAACGGTCACGACGAGCGAGTACCGAGGGGGCCCACGTGAGACCAGGCCCCTTCGATGCCCACGAGGGGAGCTCGGGAAGTGCCTCGCCAAGAAGGGTCCACGTCGTCAGGTCCGGTGAGCTCGCGACCTGCAGATGCAAACGCTGCGCACCCGTCGCGAACGCGTAATAGGCACCTGCACTGCGAAGGACGAAAGGGTCGGCGAAGTCACCGGACATTCCGTTCTCCGGTTCGCTCCGAGCTACGGTGCGTACCGGTGCCGGGTCGGCCGGCGGTGTAATACCGAAAGTCATGGGCGCGCTCTGCGGCGAGCCGCACCCCAGCGCGCACGCAAGCAGCGCGACGGCGATTCGAAGGGGCGCGGAGCAAAGCGACATCGGCGATCAGACCACGTCCCTCGGCTCCCAGCTCGGACCGTCGCAATACGGCCCCGCGTTCGACCAGCGCAGCGGGTCGATGCACATTCGGCGTTCGCGCATCTCACGATCCCAGGCGTGGTACACGACGTACGCTCCCGAACCGGCTGGGCCCGCCACGATCGAATTGTGACCAGGCCCGATCACGGTCTCGGCGACGCCGCGCAGAACGCGCGGGCCATAGGCCGCGCCGTCGTCGGTGTAGGGGCCCCAGATGTCGTCCGCCACGGCGAAGTCGACACCGTAGTTTGCGGTCAACCAGCAGCCTCCGCTGTAAAAGCAGTAATAACGGCCTTGGTATTTTTGGACGAAGGGGCCTTCGAGCGTGTGCCAGTCGAAGACCGCGCCGTACATGGCACGCGCCGCCTGAAACCGCTGCCAATCGTACTTCGAGCGAAGGACGACCGCCGTGCGCACCCCCAGGCGCGTCATTTCGACGAGCTCTTGCACGACCAGCGCGGTGCCCGCGCGAACGCGGGTTGGCCCTCGCTCCTCGGGCTCGAAGTCCAGAAAATCGCGTGCATAAAAAAGGTACCAGCGACCGTCGTCGTCGCGGAACGGATGCGGATCGATGGTGAAGGGCGAATCCTCGGCGGAAACGAGACGGACGCCGGCGTCGCGGTAGGGACCGTCCGGGCGGCGGCTCGTCGCGACGCGGAGCTGGTGGGCGCGATCGGCGTGCCCCACCGAGTAATAGAGATAGAAAATGCCGTCGCGGCACGCGACTTCGGGCGCCCAGTAGGTGTTGCCGAGCGACGCGGGAAGGCGCTCCAACACCGGACTGCTCGGGCGCCAGGTGATCAAGTCTTCCGACTCGAGCAGCGAGAATACGTGACTCGACGCGGCTTCGGCGGGCGTCGTTCCGATGGCGTAGTACGAGCCGTCGTGACGGAAGACGAAGGGATCGGCAAAGTACCCCTGATGCACGGGGTTGCAATATCGATGGCGGACCGTGTTCATCAGTAAGCAAACCTCAAATAGGACTCCGTGACGTGGTTCGGCAGATCGTCGACGATGCGGCAGCGAAGCAATCGCCTCGCTTCATCGGACAGCGAATCGTGAATGTTGCGCGGCACCGTGAGCTCGACGTTCGGCGTGTGCAGCCACTGCCGTACGTAGCCCATCGCCACCATCGGACGAGGCTCGTGCGTTCGGTTGGGCGAACCGCGGTGAATCGCGAGCGGCGTGCGGATGACGACGTCACCGAGCTCGAGGGTCACGGGCTCGATGGGTCGGCGCGATCCGGCACTCGACAGCCCTTCACCTCGAGGCACCCGATGCGTTCCGCGCACGACCTCGAGGGGACCATTGTCGACGGTCACCGTGCAAAGCGGGAAATTCACCGCCAACGCATAGAGCGGCGTCAAAAACTCATCGGAGAAAAGCGGCCCGTGATCGCGATGAAGCTCCTGGTACTCGGAGCCGGGCATGGCCGTATCGACAGCATGCTGCACCATCGCGTATTCGGGACCGAGCGCGCGCTCGACGACGGCTAGGATGAGCTCGTTGCGAAAGACGAGCTCGTCCGCGAACGGTTTGGTCCAAGGCAACGTGACATAAAAGCGGTTCGTCCCCCGCCCCGCCACCGCTCCCACCTTTTGCTGCCGCGAATCGACGAGTCGATCGTAGGCGTTGCGCCACGCGTACATGAGCTCCGCGTCGAAAACGCTGCGCAGCACACAGATCCCGTCTTCTTCGAGATCCGTCGTCAACCGGTCGAGCTCCGCGGCCCGTGACATGTCCATCGCCCCTCGTCTATTCCAAATCGTTCGTTGGACCGGGGGTACTTCGTAGCATGTGCAATGACGCCGGCTAGACGGGAAATTTGACGCTTGCGTGCGGCCGCTACGTCAATCGACACCGAGTCTTTCATCACACGCTAAGCTCCGCTTCTCGCAACGAACGCTCAGCGGGTCGACTCGGAGGCCGCTTTCATGGATGACGACGCAACGTTGATAGAACAATTTGTTACGGAGTACGGAACGACGCCGCGCATCTTCTCCGCGCCTGGACGGGTGAATTTGATCGGCGACCATACGGATTACAACGACGGTTTCGCGCTCCCCATCGCCATCGGTCAGCGCACGGTCGTCGCTGCCGCCAAGCGAGAGGACCGTAAAATCCGCGTGCGCTCATTGCTCGTTGCCGAGACCGCGCAAGTCGACCTCACGCGTCCCGAGTTCGCGCGGCGCCGGACCTGGGTGGATTACATCGAAGGAGTGGCGCGCTCGCTCGAGAGTCGGGGCGTGAAGACGTCCGGTGCCGACCTCCTCGTCAAGAGCGATGTACCCCTCGGCGCGGGCCTGTCTTCCTCGGCGGCCCTCGAGATGTCCGTCGGGCTGGCACTCCTCGCGCTTGCCGGCGACCAGCGGCTCTCGCCGCGCGATCTCGCGCAGGCGGCCCAATCGGCCGAGCATACCTATGTCGGCGCAGAGGTCGGGATCATGGACCAACTCGTTGCCGCCTTGGGGCGGCGGGACCACGCCTTGCTCATCGACAGCCGATCGCTCGGCACGACCGATGTACCGTGCACCCTGCGCGGCGCGACCATCCTGCTTTGCGACACCAAGGTCAAACACGAGCTCGCATCATCCGCTTACAACGAGCGACGGCGTGAGTGCGAGACGAGCGTCTCCATTTTGCGGACCAAGCTCCCCCACCTTCGCGCGCTTCGCGATCTTTCCGTGACGGAGCTGGAGGCCCATGGCGAGCTTCTTTCCGAGACGCTCCGGCGCCGATGTCGCCACGTGGTGACCGAAAATGCCCGAACACTCGACGCGGTGCGCGCACTGTCGCGTGACGATCTCGTGGAGTTTGGTCGGCTGATGTTCGCATCGCACGCGTCGCTGCGGTCCGACTACGAGGTCAGCTGCGCCGAGCTCGACCTCGCCGTCGAGGTGGCTACGGGGGCGCGCGGCGTGTACGGCGCGCGCATGACGGGGGGCGGCTTTGGGGGATGCACCGTGAACCTCGTCGCCGATGAAGCGGCCGACGAGCTGGCCAAGACGCTCGACCGCACCTTCGAGCAACGCTTTCGAACGCGCCCGCACATTTTCTCGGTCCGTGCGTCCGACGGTATGCGAGAGCATTGAACGGCTAGCGCACTTGCGAGGCCGCGCGTGAGCGTTGGGGTGATTGCGACAAGAATGCGTTTCGCGCCGTGAAATAGCGCGAAAGCGCGTCGTCCAACGTCGGCATGAGCGACGCCCGCTCGCTGCCGAGCACGGTATAAGCAGGGCGGCGCGCGCGCAATTTCAAATCGGTCACCGAGCAGGGCCTTACCCCATCGCCGTCGAGTCCCGCCAGGGCTGCGGCCTTGCGCGCGAGCTCGGCCCACGTCACTTCGCCGCGGTTGGCGAGGTGCCAAATGCCGGACTCGCCGTCGAGCAACAGATCGAGAGCGGCGCCCACGAGATCGGGCACGTAAGTCGGTGACACGCGGCAATCGTCGGCGGCTTCCAAGCCGCGGCCCGACTGCAGCGCCGCCAGCGCCAACGTCACGAAATTGTGCTCGTCCCACGGTCCGAAGAAAGCGCTGGTCCGCACCACGAGTGCTTGAGGCATCGTCGACAGGACGCGCCGTTCGGCTTCCGCTTTCGAACGCCCGTAAACCGACCGTGGCCCCGTGGCGTCGGTCTCGAGGTAGGGCGAGCCCTTGCTGCCGTCGAAGACGAGATCGCTCGAGAATGTCAAAAGGCCGACGCCCTGACGCCGGCAAAAAGTGGCGAGGACGAGCGGTCCGCTCGTGTTTTCACGAAAACATTTCCCGACGTCCGCCTCAGCGTCGTCGACCCGAACGTACCCCGCGGCGTTGATGACGGCCCACGGCCGAAAGCGCGCCAGCGCGGATTTGACGGAGGCCGGGCGAGCGATGTCCAATTCTGACCGGCGGAGAAGCCGGTAAGCAAGCCCACGGTCGGCACAGGCGCGCGCGATGGCGCGGCCGAGCGTCCCGGTGGCTCCGCAGATGAGAATCGGCGCGGCCCGCAAATGGGCGCCGGGGGGAGCGCTCTCGTCGGGGGCCGGTGCGCGCCGCAGAAGACGCGTCGATCGCCGCCACCAGCCCGGCGTTGCGAGGACGGGGTGGTGGTAAGGCCGGCGCGCTGCGATGTCCGTGAGCGCGGCCCCAAGGGCGGTCATCCGGGGCGACGGCGCGCGAACGTCGAACACCCCCGGCTCGTAGTGACCCGCTTCGCGCGTCACCAGGCTGTCCCAATCCATCGATCCAAGCAGCGCCCATGCCGTGACGGCCCGGACGTCGGCGCCAAGCCTGCGCGCCGTGACCGCAGAGTTCCACGCCTCTATCAACCAGCGAAGCTGTTCTTCGCGCGTGCATCCGAGGTGTACCTCCGTCAGCGCGACCGGTATTCGATAACGGTGAAACGCTTCGAGGAGGAGCGCGCGGTGGCCATAGATGCCTTGGCGGAGCACGCGCACGGCTTCGAGATCGGCATAGCGGATGCGCCCATTTCCGCCCCACGTCGATAACGGATAGAGATCGACGCGGTGGTCGAGGTAACGATCGCTCGTCGCGTAATAATTGAGCCCCACGACGTCGGGGCGGCAGGGTCTCCAACAAAACGCCTCGAGCGCGACCGGATCGGCGCCGCTCGACAGCAAGTAGTTCCAGAGCGCATGGCCAGGTGCCACCCGACCGTCGAGGAGGTCGAAGCCGAGCCAGCGGCGGTGGTTTTCGAATTCGACTTGGTAGTGGACTGCGGGGGTTCCGTAGGTGTGACCCCCGTCGTCGATGTGAACCAAAACGGCTTCGGGGACCAATTCGCGGATGGCGCGCATCGCCAGCGCGACGGCGCGGCACTGGTTGATGACCATACGCGTGAACGACGCGTCGTCGCGACAATGAGGATACCAATGGGAATAGAGGCCGCTGAAACGAGCGGTGGTGACCGGTTCGTTGACCGGCGTGAACCGCCGCACCCAGGGGTATCGCGCCGCGAACGCGCCCGCGAATTCGGCCAGCTGATCGGGAAAAGTGGGATCGAGCAGTGACGTGTGCGGCGGCCCGCTGCCGTGATGAATGAAGCCTACGATGGGGTCGATACCGAGCGCGCGCATTTGCCCGAGCCGCTCATCGGTGCGACGCCAGTCGGCAGAATCGAGCCCATGGGGTGCGACGCTCTCCCACAACACGGGATAGCGCATGGTGCGCAATCCGAGTCGAGCGAAGAGCTCGAGGTCGCTCGAGCGTGCCGCGTGACCGGTCGACTCGATTTGATCGAAGTAGCGGTCGCCCACGCGGTTGCGCGTGCACTCGACGCCGCCCCAGAGCTCGATCTCTCGGTCGAAGTTCACCGAACCCGTGAATTCACCCGGCGACGAGTCGCGATTGATCATGATCCACGAGCTTGGAGTAGAGTTTCAATGCCTGAGCGACCACTTGGTCCATGTTGTAATATTTGTAAGTGCCAAGACGCCCCGCAAAGTGAACGTGGGGAGTGGCCGAAGCCAGCATCTGGTACTTGCGATAAAGCTCGGCGTTCTCACGCCGCGGCACGGGGTAGTACGGGTCGCCCGCTGCTTTCGGATATTCGTAAACGACGGTCGTCTTCCTGTGCTCTTGACCGGTCAGGTATTTGAATTCGGTGCAGCGTGTGTAGGCATAGTCGTTGGGAAAATTCACGACGGGGGCCGATTGAAAAACGGGTTTGTCGTGGGTCACGAAGTCGAATTCGATGGAGCGGTATTCGAGCTTGCCGTAGCGGTAGTCGAAGTACTCGTCGACGGGGCCGGTGAAGATCATTTCCCGGTAGTTGATCATGCCGGCGATCTCGCGGTAGCTCGTATTGAGCATCACCTTGATGTTGGGATGGGCGACCATCCGTTCGAACATGCGCGCATAGCCATGGAGGGGCATGGCCTGGTACGTGTCGGAAAAGTAGCGGTCGTCGCGGTTGGTTCGCACCGGCACCCGGGCCGTCACCGAAGCGTCCAGCTCCGAAGGGTCGAGACCCCATTGCTTGCGGGTATAGTTGCGAAAAAACTTCTCGTAGAGCTCGCGGCCCACTTTGCTGACGATCACGTCTTCGGACGTGAGCACCGGGTCCACGCGCTCGGCCAGCTCGTCGAAGAACGGCTGTAGCTGCATCGCCGTCAAATTGAGCCCGTAGATGCGATTCACCGTATCGAGGTTGATGGGGATCGGGACCAGTTGACCGTCGACGGACGCGATGACCCGATGTTGATAGGGGCGCCAGGACGTGAAGCGGCCCAAGTATTCGAACACCTCCGCGGAATTGGTGTGGAAGATGTGCGGGCCGTAGAGATGAATCAAGATCCCCGCGTCATCGTGGCAGTCATACGCGTTGCCACCGATGTGGCGCCGTCTGTCGATGAGGAGCACGCGCTTGCCGGCGGCTTCGGCGAGGCGCTCGGCCAGGGTGCACCCGGCAAATCCAGCTCCGACGATGAGATAGTCGAACATCAGCGTGCTTGCCGGACGGCGAGTGCCTTCCTGTCAGCGCTCGGCATTTCGGGACGAATGGAGCGCGGCCTTCGCGTAGAGCGCGTCGCCACGTCCACCAAACCAGCCATTTTCGAGAAGGTCGCGTCCCACGAGTTGCCGGCGAGGAAGACGTCGGCCTCGGCGCGCCGCTGCACGGGGTCTTGCGCCAGCGCGCGCTCGACTTGCAGCACGAAGTCGGCGGGGCTGTCGGCGATATGGACGAGCTTGAGTCGCGCGTACGGCTCGACGACATCGGCGATGGACGTCGAGACGACGGGACATCCTGCGGCCAGGTATTCCGGCGTCTTGGTGGGACTGATGAAGCGAGTCGATTCGTTGCGCGCGAAGGGCAAAATGGCCACGTCCCACCCGGCAATGTATTGCGGGAGCTCGGCGTAGCTCTTCTGCCCCAGGTAATGAATGTTGGCGGCGCGAGGCAAGGCGGCGGGATCGATCTTCACCACGGGACCGAGCACCACGATGTGCCAATCGGGGCGCAGCGCCGCCACCGCGGCGAGCAGGGAAACATCCATGCGCTCGTCGATGACGCCGAAGAAACCGAGACGCGGATGAGGAATGTCTTTTTGGTCGACGGGGTCGGGCTGCGGCACGCGAGCCGAGCTGAAATGCGGAAGGTCGACGCTGCTCGGAAACAGGTGCACGTCGCTGCGAATCTTCTGTTTGGCGCGACAGAGACTGTACCCGCCGGCCATCACGACGTCGGCTTGGTCGAACAGCTGTCGCTCGAGGAGCGTCAACTCGGGGGGCGCGCCGTGAAAGGCGGAGAGCTGATCCATGCAATCGTAAACGACCGCGCAAGGCGAAAGACCGCGTGCGATCGGCAGCGCCATGGGTGTGTAGTACCAGAGCACGTAATCACGCAGGCCTTCCGTTTCGACGAGTGTCTCCAGGAGCTCGGTCTGCACGCGGCGCGCGCTCTCGGGAGAGCACCCGCGCGGAATGCGAGGGACGACGACCGAGAGCTGCTCGTTGTAGGGTTTGATCTCGAGGCGAGAGAGTTAACCTTCGTGCTCGATCGGCTCTTCGACGTAAAACACGCGGGCGTGCTTTGCCCATCTCGTCATCAGGTGCTGCGGCCGTTGAAAAACGAAATCCCAGCGAAGGTGAGAGAGGCATACGAGATCGGAGAGCGCGTGTTGGTGCATGGTGACCTTGGTTGAAGGCAATTCGTCGAGGGTTGGAAACAGACTCATCGCTACGCGGTACTACGGTTCAAGATTCATTCCACGGGCGAGGTGGCACCGCGCCGTACAGCTCAGGGCGGCGACGGTGGGAGCAGGGTGGAGGCCCGACGGTTGGCTTAAGGTGCATTGCCTAGAAACGAAGCTCGGCGAGAGGGTTGACGCTACGAGTGCGAAGAGGTTACTCGTCGGCAGGGCTCGCGTCGGGCGCGCCCTCCTGAAGAAACAGCGGCCAGCTGCGCGGTCCGCGCGTCGCCGCGGAAATGAATTCGAGGGGCAGCTTCGGCGTGCGATCTGCGTAAAGTAGGCCGTTCGCCTCTTGATAAGTGTCGGCGAATTGCGTGTAGCAGAACCCGCAAAGAAGGCCGAGCGAGCGGACCACCTCCAAGAGCTGCGCAAAGCGAACGCCGAATTCGTCGAGCGTCATGCAGCGCGAATAACCCCAAGTGTCGGGCTTGGCGCCCAGCGCGATTCCACCGAACTCGCTGAGGACGAGAGGCAAGTCGGACCTCTGTCCTTCGAGCACCAAGAGCCTGCCCGCTGGTCGTTCGCGGCGAAAGAGCCGCGGGAGTACCTCGTCGGCATGGTACCGGCGCGCGATGCGCGAAGGGTCATCGTCGTAGTCGTGGATGCCGACGATGTCGGTGGCCACGCTTTCCCACCCGTCATTGCCGATCACCGGACGAGACGGATCGAGCGTTTTGGTGAGGTGATACAGCGCTCGCACGTAGTCGCGCTCGGTTGGACTGCGCGGCAGATTGGGCACGCCCCACGACTCGTTGATGGGGACCCATGCCACGATGCAAGGGTGGCATCGATCACGCTCGAGTACGTTGATCCACTCTTTCGTAAGCCGCTCGACCGACCGTTTCGTAAAGCGATAGGCGCTCGGCATCTCTTCCCATACCAACAGCCCGAGAACGTCGGCCCAGTACAGATAGCGAGGGTCCTCGATTTTCTGGTGCTTGCGAACGGCGTTGAAACCCATCGCTTTCGCCAGCTCGACATCGGCGCGGACGGCGTCGTCATCGGGGGGTGTCATGCCGGTGTCGGGCCAATATCCTTGGTCCAGCACCATGCGCAGGAAGAAGGGGCGGCCGTTGAGTAGAAACCTGTCCCCCTCGACGCTCACCGCCCGCAGCGCGGTGTAGCTTCTCACCGCGTCGACGATCTTTCCCTTCGCATCGCGCAGCTTCGCGTCCAAGGTGATGATGCGCGGATGGGCCGGGTTCCAGAGGAGCTCGTTGCGCGAATCATCGATGCCGGGGTCAGACAACCGAATGGCGCGATTGGCCGCGCCGCCAACCACCGCATAGACGTCGTCGGCCAGAATCGTGTCGTCATATTTGAGCGTGACCGCGAGCTCCGCCCCGAGGAGCGCGGGGCCACCGAGCTCGGCTTCGATATCGATTTCCCAACGCTCGAGCGACGCTTCACAGCGCAGAAGCACGATGCGCGTCTGCGGCACCACTTCGACCCAAACCGACTGCCACACGCCCGTGGTGCGCAGATACCAGATGGAGTGCGGCTCGAGCTGCCAATCTTGCTTTCCCCGAGGCTTGGCGAGGTCGTGCGGGTCGTCGTACGCGCGCACGGTGATGGTGTGGACGCGCCCCGACGCGAGCAAGCTGGTGACGTCGACCTCGAAAGGCGTGTAGCCGCCCCGGTGCTGAGTGACGACGGCGCCGTCCATCCACACCGTGGCTTCGTAGTCGACGGCGCCAAAGTGGAGAATGAGGCGCTCGCCGTCGCGCAGGTTGGGAGCGACGAACGGCCGCTGGTACCAGCACGCGCAATAGAACCCGACATCGTGGATGCCACTTCTTGCCGTCTCGGGGGCGAAGGGCACCAAGATCTTGCGATCGTCCCAGACGACCTGATCGGGGCGCGTCCAGGTTCCTTCTCTGTCCAGGGCAAAGGACCAAAGCCCGTCGAGCGAAGCCCAGCCGTCCCGCTGCAGCATGGGGCGGGGGTAACCGCGGGTGGGGTCGGCTGATCCGATCTGCAAGCGTTCCATTGCGCACCCGAGCGTGCGACGCCGCACCGCCAACCCGCAGCATGCTCGGTCACACGTCGCTCGAACACCAAAAGGTGAAGACCTCTGACCAAGGTCCAGTGACCGCCCGACCGACTACCGGCAAGGGATCGGCGCACCAACCTCAACCAAATGATGAATTCAATTGCAGGCGCTCTTCGTCGTGTCCTCACATTCGCCGTCCGTCATGCGGAAAATTGGCGCGAGCAACGCAGTCAAAGGCGGTCGACGACGACGACGACGACGACGACGACCCGCGCCCCTTCGCACCAGGCTCACGCCGATGAGGCGACCATTCGGCACATGGCCGAAGAACAGCTCGGTGGCATCAGCTCCGAGGAAAGCCGCAACGCCTACCTTCGCGGCGAACATCCAGGTGGTTTGCATCACGGCGGCCCGGGGCCCGAGGCCGTCAAGCGTGGTGACGAAGACGAGTCGACCGACCTTTTCGACGAAACTCGCGGGGCGGAGTATGCCAGCCGCCGCTAGACGAGCGTTTGGCGTTCACCCGACCGTCTTCGGCTCGCCCACGGTGCTAACGCGGGCGCCGTCGCCCTGATCTTGGTCGCCGTGGTCGAGTAGTCGCACCGCGCTCGTTACGGCCCGTGTCGAGCCGACGAGAAAAGCAATGTCGCCGGCATCGAGCTTTTGGCTCGCTTCGAGATGGTCGAGGAGCTTGCCCTCGCGTTTCACAGCAACGATGAGCGCGCGTGTTCGGCTTTGCAGCGCGATATCCGCGAGCGTGCGGCCCACCGCATGGCTTTCGCTGCGCAGGAGCACGCTTTCTATTTTGAGATCCGCCAGCTCTTCAGCGACGCCCAACGTGCGGCGCGGCACCATGGCGCGACGGACGCTCGTTTGGGTTGCCGCGCGAGCCTGCTCGAGCTGGTCTTGAATGACGTTGCGCGGCACGGCGAGCCGCCGCAAAACGAGCGCCAGCACTTCCATCCCGGCCTCGACCTCCTCAGTGATGACGTCGGTCGCTCCGAGCGCGATGAGGTTTTCGCGCTCCGCCAAAAAGTGCGACCGCACGAAAACGGGGACCTCGGTCGTGACGCGCCTGGTAGCCTCGATGACGCGAACCGTTGCTTGGGGGTCATTCATCAGAAGAACGAGGGCGCGCGCACGGGAGATGCCCGCGTGCTCGAGAGCCTCGACGCTGGTGGCGTCGCCATAGTAGACGGGCTCCCCCGAAGCGCGCGATTTGCGCACCGTTTCGGCGTTCAGCTCGAGGACGATGTACGGCATGTCGCACGCCGTCAGCGCGCGTGCGACGAGGCGACCGGCAACGCCGAACCCGACCACCAACACGTGACCCTCGAGACCCTGGTGCTCGGGTGCACACTCGTCGACACCGCGTGCACCGAGAAGCCGCTCGAGAGGGCGCAGGAGCTTCTCTCCCGCGGTGATGTGGGGCGCGGCGCGGACGAGCAACGGCGTCAAGAACATGCTCAAGATTCCGGCTGCGAGGAGGCTCCGCACGTCGGAGTCGGTGACGAGGTTCGAGCTTCGGCCGAGCTGCGCCAAGACGAAGCCAAACTCTCCGAATTGCGCCAAGCCGACCCCCGCCAGCCATGCCACCCGCGCCGGAAATCGCATGGCCAGCGCGGCGAGGGTGGCGAGCATGCCCTTTGCGACGAGAAAGCCGGCGAGCAAACCGAAGACGAGGAGGGGCTGCTCGAATATGGAGCGGACATCGAAAAGCATTCCCAGCGAGATGAAAAAAATGCTCGTGAACACATCGCGCAGTGGAAGCATGTCCCCCATGGCGCGGTGTCCGTACTCCGTATCGGCCACGACCATGCCGCCGAGAAACGCGCCGAGCGCGAGTGAGAGACCGGCTTGTGACGTCAGCCACGCCGTGCTCGCGCAGACGCCGATGACGGCGAGGAGAAACACCTCGCGGCTGCGCACGGCGGTCACCCACAGAAAGACGCGCGGCACGATGAGGCGTGCAACGAGCACGATCCCGACGACCAGCACGCCGGCTTTGCCGAGCGCGATCGCGATCTCGGTCACCGCGGCGCCAGCGTGCTTCGCACTTCCGAGGAGCGGAACGATGAGCACCATCGGAACGACGCAGAGGTCCTGAAAAATGAGCGCTCCTACCACGAACCGCCCATGCGGCGCGTCGAGCTCGCGGCGCTCGGTGAGCGCGCGCAAGACGATGGCCGTGCTCGACAGCGCAAAGACGAATCCGTAAAAGAGCGACGCCCCCAGAGGGCGATGCAGCAGCGCGCCGACCACCACAGTGACCGCGATGGTCAGACCTACTTGAATAGAGCCGCCCGCCGCGACTTGTCGCCAAATGTGCGAAAGGCGCGTCAGCGAGAACTCGAGACCGATGGTGAAGAGGAGCAGAACGACGCCCACCTCGGCCAGCTCTTCGATCGCCTCTGCCGACTCGAGCAGGCGAGAGCCGTTCGGTCCGAGAATGGCTCCGGCGGCGAGCAGCCCCGCGACCGTCGGCAAGCGGAGGCGCGCCAGCAATACGGTCACGAAAACGCCTGCGCAGGCGATGACCGCCAGCTCGTCCAAGAGGGGGATGCGTCCCATGATCGCGCTTCGCCTATCAGCTATGCCGTACTCCTGCCGCTTACGGCAAGACCAAGCCGCGTTCGGGCGTTCACGAGGTGCCGGATTTCGGCGCAAGCGTCACGCAAGTGCTAACGTGCGTTTCGTGCATGTCGTCGCGCTCTTCGCGCTCGCCACGCCGGTGGAAACCGAGGCGGCTCTTCTCGCCGCCGATCTCGGGACCACCGCTTACGAGGAACGTCTCAAACTCGTGGCCGGTCTGCCCGCTATCGTCCTCAATAGTGCCGATGAAGCGCCAGCGCGCACGCTATGCGAAAAGCTGCGCAACCGAGGACACGATGCCATGGCCGCCGACACGGCCGAGGTCATGCCGAGCGCCGCCATGCTCGCGATTCGCCGTTTCGCCTTCGAGCCGGACGCGCTGATCGAGCCGGATATCGAGGGGGCACGGCTTCCCTACGACGATATCCTCGCGCTCCTTCGCGCTTCTCACCATACGCGGACCGAAACGCGCACCGAGACCAAAGGTAAGCAGTTCAGCGCCGGACGCGCGATCCTCTCCGGCGGGCTCGTCATGAGAAAGAGCGTGACGCGCGATGAAAAGAGCGTCTCGACCGAGCGCGAGAACGTGCTCTATGTTTTCCGCGCGAGCGGCGAGCGCCCGTGGCTGCTGCGCGAGCGAGGCGCGCAATACGCCGGACTCGGCGCGGCGCTCGCGCCTTCGAGCACGCTGAATTTCACGACCTTCATCACCATGCTGCGCAAAATGGCTCCGTCGGCGCGCTACGACGAGCGGCTCGTGAATGCGCGCGCAGCGCCGACCCGCATGAAGCATTTAGGAGGGGGCAGTTCGGAGAGCCTGGCGATATCGTCGGCGAGCGGCGTGGATCTGCTGGCGCACCTGCTGGCCCAATGGTTCGGGGGCGGCGCGCGAAGCAGCACGCGAGACGAGATTCGCTAACTCGTCAGCGAGCGCCGCGCCGGCTGGCGACCGTCCCATGCGTGGGATCCCAGTTCTGCGACCGGACCAATCTCCAACCTAGAATCGTTCATCATTTCAACGATCGCGGGGTGGATCGACCTTTGCTCCACCGAAGCCCAGTGGACGTCGTTCGCACCTTACGGCCGAGAAAACGCTGGCCTCTCGTCGTCGCCCTCGGCGCCGTCGCGCTGACGGCGGTGACGGGTGTCCTTCGTTATTCCGCCGCGCAGGGGCCGACCGCCGACGCCAATTCGATCCTCGTCGACACCGCGACACTCGGTCCGCTCACCTACGACGTCGAGGGGCCGGGGGTGCTCGAACCGGAGAAGGTAGTGTGGGTGAGCGCGGTGCAAGCCGCGCGCGTGGATCAGGTCCTCTTCGAAGCGGGTGCGCGCGTCACAAAAGACACGGTGGTCGTTCGACTGAGCAACCCCGATTTTCAATTGCGCGCATTGGAGGGGGAGCATCAGTTGGCCCTCGCCAAAGTCGAATACGGGCGGCTGGCGGCCCTGCTGGCGGACGCGCAGCTCGCGCGAGACACCAACATCGCGGCGCTCTCTGCGGAGCACGCCGATACGAGTCGCCGTTCGAAGACGCTCCAGCAATTGAGTGAAGACGGCCTTGCCGCATCGGTCGATGTTTACTCCCTCGACCAGAAGGACAAGGCCCTCGTCAACCGCCTGGCGCTCGAGGAGCGACGGCGCGTCGACTTGCAGCGCGATCGCGAGGCCCAGCTCGGCCCGCAACGCGAACAGATCGCGTCGCTAGAACGCATCGTCGCGTTTCACAAAGCGCAGCTCGCATCGCTCGAGGTGATCGCGGGCCTCGACGGCGTTTTGCAGATGGCGCCCGTATTCGTTGGGCAATGGGTGAGCCCGGGTACGCTCCTCGCCAAAGTGGCGGGCGGCGACAAATTGAAGGCCGTCCTGCAAATCGGGGAAGTACAAGCCAAGGACGTGCGCGAAGGGCAAAGCGTGTCGATCGACACCCGCGCCGGCCTCGTACGCGGCCACGTGATGCGCATCGACCCCGCCGCGAAATCGGGCACCGTCGCCGTCGACGTCGAGCTCGATGATGCTTTGCCGCCGGCAGCGAGGCCAGAGCTGCGCATCGACGGCGTCATCGAGGTCGAACGTATCGCCAATACGCTGTCGATCCGCAAACCGCCGCGCACGATCGGCGAGACTTCGAGCACGATGCTAAGGCTCGACGCCGATCAGAAATTGCGCCGCATAGCGGTGCGACTTGGTCGAACGACGTCCATGCGCGTTCAGGTGCTCGACGGGCTCGCGCCCGGCGACAAGGTGATCGTCTCCGATTCGTCGCAGTGGGATTCATTGCGGGAACTTTCCGTAAGATGAACGTTACTAAGCCTCACCGAGGGACCACGATGGCAAAAGAATCCGATCGCGCGCTCATCGCCATGGAGGGCATCGCCAAGGTTTTTCAGGCCGACGACGTCGAAACCCACGCTCTTCTCGACATCCATCTCGACATCGCGCAGGGCGACTTCTTGTCGATCGAAGGCCCGTCCGGGTCCGGAAAATCGACGCTTCTTTCTATCATGGGACTGCTCGACGAGGCGACGGCGGGTCATTACCGGCTAAGCGGCAAAGAGACGCGATCGATGTCCCCCACCGAGCGCGCTTACTTTCGCAACGAGCAGATCGGGTTCGTCTTCCAGAGCTTCAACCTGATAGGCGACCTCACCATCTACGAGAACGTCGAGCTGCCGCTTCGCTACCGTAAAATGGCGACGCGCGACGTGCGGGCGGCCGTGGAGAGCGCGCTCGAGCGCGTGGGGATGACCCATCGCAAAAATCACATGCCGAGCCAGTTGTCGGGCGGGCAGCAGCAGCGCGTCGCGGTGGCACGTGCTGTCGTCGGCAATCCGTCGCTCCTCTTGGCGGACGAGCCGACGGGAAACCTCGACTCCAAGAACGGCGAAGCAGTGATGGGCCTTTTGCGCGAGCTACACGCGCAAGGAGCGACCATCTGCATGGTCACGCATAACCACGACTACACGCGTTACGCGACGCGCTCGGTGCACCTCTATGACGGTCGCCTCGCCGCGGAAGAACGCGTCGCGGTTGCGTGACCGCGACCCGACGCTCGTGAACCGTTTCCTCCGGAACTAAGAAATCATGAAGAACCTCGTTCGCGATCTGCAGTTCGGCGTGCGCATGCTGTGGAAGGGTCGAGCCATCAGCGCCATCGTCGTTTTGACGCTCGCCCTCGCCATCGGCGTCACCGGCACCATCATGGGACTGGTGAGCGCCGTTCTGGTGCATCCGTTTCCGGACGTAAAAGATCCCGAGCGCGTCTGCTGGTTCTTCGAACGTCGCGGCGACGCCCGCCAATCGTCGGCGAAAGATCTCGGCGAAGCAGTTCCGGTCGCCAACTACTTCAAATGGAAGGAAGAGACCACCCAGTTCGCGGAAATCGCCGCCCTCAAGGGCGCTCACGAGATCGTCGAAGGAGGAGGGGAACCAGAGCGCACCAAAGGTTTTGCGGCGACGAGCAACTACTTCCGGCTCATGGGCGCCACGATGGCGGCCGGGCGGGACTTCAGCGCCGACGAGGACACGCCGGGGCACGACGCCGTCGCCATCTTGGGACATGCGTTCGCCGAGCGCCGCTTTGGGTCGAGCGCCGCCGCCGTGGGTCAAACGATCACGCTACAAGGGCGAAAGCGGACGGTCATCGGGGTCCTCTCACGGAGCTTCGCGTTTCCTGGTCTCACCGACGTTTGGACGCCGCTCGTTTTCGACTCCGAGATGCGCGCCAATCGAACGAAGACCTGGCTCATCGTCTTTGGCCGCCTCAAACCGGGGGCCACTCCGGCGCACGCCAATGACGAAGTCGAAGCGATCGCCGTACCCTTAGCAGAGCAGTTTCCCGACACCAATCGAGGCAAGTCGGCGCAAGTGCTGACGCTGCACGAGGTGTTCATGGGGACGATGAGCCGTATCGCTTTACTGATGCTGCTCGGTGGCCTTCTCACATTGGTCGTCGCTGCCACCAACGTCGGCAGCATTCTGTTCGCCGGAGGCGCGGCGCGCCGAGCCGAATTCGCGCTCCGCACGGCCCTTGGCGCGCCGCGCGGGCGGCTCATCGGTCAGCTTCTCGCGGAGTGCCTCGTGCTGTGCGTAGCGGGCGGCGCGCTCGGCGCGATCGTGTCGTTATGGGGACTCGACCTGTTCATCGCTTCCATGCCCGAACGGGTGAGCAGTCGAATGCGCCTCTTTTGGGACCTCCGCTTCGACGCGTCGTGGGGGGCCATCACGGCCGGCTTGACGTTGCTGACGACGATCGTGGCCGGATTGTGGCCTGCCTGGCGCTCATCCGACGCCGCCGTCACCGAAGCGCTGAAAGAGCACGACAACCACGCGAGCTCGGGCAAAGGGCACCGCGGTATCCTGCGGGTTCTGGTGACGGCACAAGTTGCCATCGCACTCGCACTCTTGACGGGCGCTGTCTGCGGCGCGCTCGATCTCGTCGAGAACGAGCGCAAAAAGCTCGGCTTCGAGCCGACCGCCGTCCTCGAAGCCATGGTGAGGCGCGACAGCGAGGACGGCCAAGCGAACGCGCGCTTTTTCACCGATTGGATCGGCCGTCTGCGGACAATCGCGGGAGTCAGCGCCGTTGGGCTCGCCAGCATCACGCCGCTCAACCGCGGCAATGAGCAAATACCGCTCGCGATCCCGGGCCGTCCGCCGCCGCGGCCGGGGGAGGAACCTGCCACCCACCTGACCGTCGTCGAGGGAGACTACTTCGCCGCAGCAGGCATCGAGGTGCTGGAAGGCAACATCTTCACGACCAAGGACGATGAGAAGGCGCCCCCGGTAGCGGTGCTCAGTCGCCGCGCTGCAAATCTTCTTTTCCCCGGAGAGAACGCTATCGGCAAGACAATCGTCCACATCGAGCAAAAGACCTCGTGCAAGATCATCGGCATTGTCGACGACGTCGCTGCCTACCATAAGGCAGAGATAGGCATGATGTACCGACCGTTCGCGCAAGAGCCGCGGTCGGAAATGTTCGCGCTGCTCCGGGCTAACGACGCGGACGCCTTGGAGCGTCCCGTGCGCGACAGCGTCTATGCGCTCGACCATAGCCAGCCCGTCGAAACGCGACCGCTCCGCGTTCACATCGACGAGTTTCTGTGGCCAATGCGCACGACCACGCGCCTCATCGCCATCCCAGCCTTTTTATCCATGCTGCTCGCCGTGCTCGGCGTCTATGGGGTGGCGGCGTACTCCGTCACTCAGCGCCGGCCCGAGCTCGGCATTCGCGCAGCTCTCGGCGCTTCGCCGCGAGCGCTCGTGCACCTGGTCATGCGCGAGGCGCTCGTTATCGCGGCCATCGGCGGGGCGGTGGGACTTTGTCTCGCGTTCTTGGTGGTGACGGCTCTGCGGAGCGCGGCCGAAATGCAAGGATTATCGCCGATACAAACCGTCGTTTTGAGCGCCGCGCTCGTTTTGGTCGTTCTCCTCGCCAGCTACGGACCGGCCCGGCGCGCGGCACGCGCATCACCGTCGCTCGCGATCCGGTCATGAACCCCGGCGCCGATCGTGTCATAACGATGGTCACACGAAGAGCGAGCGATCGAAGATGTTGGCTATGATGCTCTCATGAAAGCGGGAGAACCAGCCGCCCACGACAGCGCGTGCATCCTCGTGGCCGATGATCAACCGGACGTCATCGAGGCCATCCGCTTGCTGCTCAAGGGGGAGGGTATTCGAACCCTTTCTGCTTCGAGCCCACGAGAAGTGCTCGAACACGTCAAGCAGCATCGCGTGGACGCCGCGCTCGTCGACCTCAATTACGCGCGCGACACGACGTCGGGGCGCGAGGGCCTCGAGCTTCTCGAGGAGCTGCGCGCCGTCGATCGCGCGCTTCCCGTCGTCGTCATGACGGCGTGGGCCACGATCGACACCGCGGTGCAAGCGATGCAACGCGGCGCGCGGGATTACATCGAGAAACCATGGGACAACGAGCGCTTGCTCACGACGCTGCGGACGCAGCTCGCGGTGGCGCGCGCCATCCGCGAGCGCGCCGACCTTGCCCGCGATGAGCCGGGGTTTCACGCCCCGGGCGCTGATTCGCCGGCCATGCGACCGATTCTTGCCCTGGCGCGTCGCATCGCAGCGTCGGACGCCACGGTTCTGATTTCCGGTGAGCACGGCACGGGAAAAGAGGTGCTCGCGCGCAGGATCCACGCCGCCTCGCGCCGCGCCGAAAAGCCTTTCGTGGCCATCAACGCCGGAGGCTATTCGGAGCATCTCGTCGAAAGTGAGCTTTTCGGCCACGTGCGCGGCGCCTTCACCGACGCCCGCTCCGACCGCGCCGGCGCCTTCGAAGCCGCCCACGGGGGCACGCTTTTCCTCGACGAGATCGGAAACATGCCGCTCCAGCAGCAGGCCAAGCTGCTGCGCGTGCTGCAAACCGGCGAGCTCTATCGCGTGGGATCGTCGAAGGTGGTCATGGTCGACGTGCGGATGCTCGCCGCGACGAACGCCGACCTCGGCAAAGAGGTGGCCGCGGGCGCTTTTCGCGCCGACCTCTTGTACCGCCTCAACACCGTCGAGCTCCGTCTCCCGGCGCTACGCGCACGCCCGGAAGACATTCCCGCGCTCGCCGATCACTTCCTCGCCAAGTGGTCGAAACGAATGGAGCGCACACTCGCCTTCTCCGAGGACGCCAACGCGCGCCTTCTCGAATATGCGTGGCCCGGCAACGTACGCGAGCTCGAGCACGTCGTGGAGCGCGCCGCTGTTCTCGCTCCCAGCGACATCATCGATGCGTCGCTGCTCGGACTCGACGGAAATGCGACGCCAACCCCGCTACCCGACGCGATCACCCTCGAGCAAGCCGAACGGTATCTGATCGACCGCGCCCTCGAGCGCGCCTCGGGCAACGTCAACGAAGCGGCGCGCGAGCTCGGGCTGAGTCGGAGCGCTCTCTATCGCCGTCTTCAACGCTTCGCTCCGCCGCGCTCGTGAAAACACCGCCCCGTGCCGATTTCGCTGGGCATTTGGCGCGGCTTTCGCTTCTCGGTGCCCTGCCGGCCATCGCGCTCGCCGCCGTATTCATTGCCGGCGGCGGCTCGCGCATCGAATGGGCGGCGCTGGCGCTCGCGATCGGCATTGCACTCGGGCTTGCGCACAGCATCCGACGTTCGGTCAGCCATGTCTTGAATACTTTCGCCAACCTCGTATCTGCGGTGCATGAGGGCGATTTTTCGGTTCGCGGCAAAAGTCAGCGCGGCGACGAAGACGTCGCGTTCGCCTTCGCGGCCATCAACGCGCTCGCCGATGTCCTTCGCGAGCAACGTCTTTCGGCGCTCGAGGCTACGACCTTGCTGCGCAAAGTCATGGAGTCCATCGACACGGCCATCTTCGCCTTCGACGAAGCCGAGCGGCTTTGTGTCGTCAATCCGGCGGGAGAACGGCTGCTCGGCACCCACGCCGAACGGTCGCTGGGTCAGAGCGCAGAAGAGCTCGGGCTATCGGCGTGGCTCACCGGCGAAACGCCGCGCAAGATCATGCTCGATCTGCCGGGCGGCAAGGGCGCATGGGAGCTTCGGTACGGCGTCTTCCGTCAAGCGGGACGACGTCACACACTCGTGGTGGCAGGCGACGTTTCTCGCTTGCTTCGCGACGAAGAGCGGCAAGCCTGGAAAGACATCATTCGCGTGCTGAGCCACGAGATCAACAACTCGCTCGCACCGATCGCCTCCATCGCCCAGGGCTTGGGGTCGACGCTCGCGCTCCCCGGACCGCCGCCGATCGAGGACATCCGCGACGGGCTCGGTGTCATCTCGCGCCGCTCGCAGTCGCTCCAGCGCTTCATGGACAACTACGGCCGGCTGGCGCGCCTTCCCCCTCCCGAATATGCCCCCCTCGAGGTGGAGCCCTGGTTACGGCGCATCGCGCTCCTCGAGGAACGGGTGCCGGTGAAGCTGGAAGGCCCGGCGAACGCCGTGGTCGACGCCGATGAAGGTTTGCTCGAGCAGGCGCTCATCAACCTGCTGCGAAATGCCGGCGACGCATCGATGCCGGCCGCGACCGCGGTGCACGTCGTCTGGTCCATCGACGAGCGTCGTCAGATCAAAATCGAAATCATCGACTCGGGACCGGGCATCGCCGAAGACGCCGTCCTTTTCGTTCCGTTCTTCACCACCAAACCCACGGGCACCGGTATCGGCCTCGTACTGAGCCGAGAGATCATCGAGTCCCACGAAGGGCGCCTCTCGGTCGCAAACCGCAAAGACGCCCGAGGCTGCGTGGCGACGATCGTGCTCCCGCGCGCGCAGCTGTGCGCTCTTGCGCAAGGGGAGCTAAAAACGCACGTAGAAACTCAGGTCGGGAATGATCTGCGGCGTGGTGAGAGGTAGCTCGACGATGGGCAGCCACCAGGTGCCATAGCCGAGCCCGAGGTGCAGATTGACGTGCTCCCAGCTGAACGCGACGCCGGGGATGGCGCACGCGACGAACTCTCGCTGTCGCGGCCGAGCGCCGAGATCGGCGTCGACGGTTGTCGACCCTTCGGAAAACTGCGCGGTGACGTGCGCATTGCCTTGATGCGCTAGGACCCGTGCGAGCAGCGTCAGGGAGAAGACCTGCGTCACGCGCACTTCGAGCATCGTCGAGATGCTGAAATTGCTGACGCCGGCGGCGCCGCGAATGCTCGTGTCGCTCGGTTCTTTGCCCCCCGCCGAAGCGAAAACGTAGGTGAAGAGCAGACTTTGCGAAACGTAACGCTGGTAGCGCGCGGATATCGTCGCCTCGATGGGCAGAACGAGCAGCCCAGCCCTGCTGCCGCTATTTTGCGTGGCATCCGCCGCCAGTGAACGCGCATCGAAATAGACGACCGTCACGCGCGCCGATGCCGCCACCGGCCCACCGAACGGGTCGCGCAGCTTCACGAATCCGGTGGGAATCGTCATGTCGACAAAGGGACCGATGGCCCACGTCGGCAAATAAGTCCCGAACATGAGCCCTCCGGGAACGCCGGCCTCGGCTTTGAAGGGACCGACGGACAACTCCCAAGGGCGGAGCGTGTACGCGGTGTAGTCGACGCGCTCTTCGCCTTTCTCTTGGTAAGCCCATGCACGCGACGAAACCGAGCCAAGCGCGAGAACGACCGCGACAACGAGCCAGATCAACGCAGCACGCACGCTTCACCTCCGCCGCCGCAAACCCACTCGCCGCGGCTCTCGCGCAAGACGTAGGAGCCATCCGCCCGCAAGGCGAAGACCACGGTGCCGAGGTCGGGCAGACCGAGCGACGCGGGATCAAACAAAACTTCGAGCGCGTCCCCTCGAACGAGCCGGAAGTGGTAGGCGTGCTCGGACAAATCGATGGTACCGGTCTCGCCCGTGAGGGAACCGGTGACGTCCGTCAACTTGAGTAGAATGTCGCCGGGCATCGTATTTCCAATTCCCAAGTCGGCGCCGAGGTCGCCCACCATCGTCGCGCTCACGAGAACGCGCTGGTCGGGCGCGGAGGGGGACACCGCCAGCAAGCGACATCGCTCGGCGCTTCCGGAAAAACCGCGCCGCAGCCGAGAGTCTTCCACGCCAAGCTGCAGTCGAAGCAGACCGTTGACCTCACCGTCAGTGGTGGGCTCGGGACCGTCGCCAGGGCACGGCACCCTGGCGTTGATGACTCCTTGCAGCAGGAAGTCGTCCGCATTGCCGTTCTGATGCAGACCAATGCTGGTGTCGGAAATGGCCGTCCGCACGAACCGCAGCCGATTGAGAAGATCCCCGAGCTCGGAACGGCGCCGCCCTTCGTCGATCAAGCGCTGAACGAGGTCGACGGGCAGCGTCGCGCTCGGACGATCGTACTGCGCCGCGAGCGCGGAGAGATCCTCGGGGCGAGGTGGCGGGTCGGGCATGGCGACGCAGCCCGCCATGAGAGCGAAGACGAAAAGGACGGCCGATGCAGCGCGAAGCATAAGGCGGCGCACAGTACATGCTTTCGGCCTCGATGTCGCAGCGCCGCCAGACATGCGGGTTTTTACGGACGAAGCATCACTTTCGGCGGACGCTCACCTCGTCGCGCCCGCGAGCGTAGGAAGAGCAGAGAAGCTCTCGCGCCGAGGACCGACGTTCTTTCAAATCGCCGCGCTGGGACGGAGCCGGTAGACGATGACGACGACCACGATGATCCACAGCAAGAGATTCAACATAAAAGGCGTATCGCGCAGCATCTCCTGCGTTGGGCTTTCCGCCTTGGGACGCGTGCGCACGAGGTGAACGAAGCGAAGTATGCCGTAGATGGGATTGATCGCGGTGAGCCAGAGCCAGTTCGAGTGGAACATCTCGCGCGTCGAGGGGTCGATGGTGTAGGCGACGTACGTGACGATGCTGGCGACGCCGGTGACGGCGAGGGCGCGACCGAGCGCGCGTGAAGTGTACGACTCGAGCGCGGCACGTTGTTTGCGGCTCGCCGCGCTCGAAACGCCGGCGAGCTCGTGGCTCCTTTTGCCGAAACCGAGGAACAACGCCAAGAGCGCGGTGCACGCCAGCAAATAGCCGGAGACCGGGATACGCGTCGCGAGCCCACCCGCGACGACGCGGAGCACGAAGCCGAGCGCGATGCACCCAACGTCGGCATAGGCAATTCTCTTCAGGCGCAGCGAATAAGCGATGTTCTGCACGAAGTAGAGAAACCCGACCAAGGCGAAGAGCGGCGGTCCGTAGAGCGCGCCGGCCATCGCCACCGCGAAGAGAACGAAAGCCAGCACCTTGGCGACTTGGATGGGGACCACGCCGGCCGCGATGGGACGGTGTCGCTTGACGGGGTGCACGCGGTCGGCGGGCGCGTCGACGATGTCGTTGATGGTGTACACCGCGCCCGCCAGAAGGCAGAAAACGAAGAACGCGCCGCCGCCACGGACGAGCAGCTCCCAATCGAAGAGCTCTTTGGCGAACACGAGAGGCGCCAGCACGAACACATTCTTCATCCACTGATGCGGGCGCACCGTGCGCACGATCCCGCGCACGAGCCGAAGCGGTCCCGGCGGCATGCTCGCTAGGGCAACGGGCGACGCAGTCGAAGGCTCGGGCGTATCCGTGCTCGGCTGGGCGTCGCTGTCAGGGGCGCGGTGGGCGGAAGGCATCCAAACGGGAGCGGCGTGGGGCCGAACTTCGTCTTAGCACCCTTTTCAGGGGCCGAGGACGATGCGCCGATCGCGGCGGCGTTGCTCGCTCACCCGCGCCGCGATCCGCTTCTGGTCTTCGCTCGTCTCGATGAGCGTCCAGATGTCGTGCTCGGGACGCCCACCGGCCAGCTCGAACAAAATGTCGGTCGCGCGTTCGGCGTCGATGGCGGCGCGGTGACGTCCAGGTAACTCGACCACGGCGGAGCGGGCGCAGAGCCCTTCCATCACGGCGAGCATGTGCTCGGTGACGGCGCGAAACGCGTCGTCGTCGAAGTCAGCGTGGGGACCCAATCCGAAGAGCAGCGCCTTGTCGAAGGGCATTTTGGGGCGTAGCGGCAGCATCACCACTTCACCGCGCTTGCCCGTCACGAACGATCGGACAATGAGCTGCGAGACGAGCCCCGACAGCCGCCAATCAACGAGACCGGTGGTGCCGTGATGCGGACGCTCGTCGAGAAAAACGCCGCACGCCAAAACCTCCGACTGAAGCTCGTCGAGACGACGCAGCTCGGGGTTGACGAAGCGCAGCTCCATTCACGACGCTCCGGTCGGAGGCTCGCCCTCCGCGTCGGTGACAATCGCTCCGTCGTCGGTGCGCCCCAAGTTTTCGGCGACTTGGTTGAGCACGCCGTTGACGAAGGCGCCGGACTCTTCGCTTCCGTACCGCTTGGCGAGCTCGATGGCCTCATCGAGGATGACGGCGCGGGGGACGTCGGGGCGGTATTTGAGCTCCCACGTTCCGAGCCGGAGGACGTTGCGATCGACGCGCGTCATGCGCTCGATGCGCCAATTTTCGCTGGCGGTGCGAATGGTCTCGTCGAGTTTTTCACGCTCTTCGAGGACGCCGCGCACCGACTCGTCGGCATAGGGGCGTGTCTCGGGATGGCCGGCGAACTCGCGCCAGAAGAGCGCGATCGCAGAATCGAGATCGGCTTGACTTGCCTCCAAGGCGAACAGCATTTTGAGCGCTGCCTCGCGGCCGCCGGTCCTCGCTCCCATGGCGTCTTCTTACGACTTCGAAGCGTCGAGCGCTTTGAGAAGCGATACCATTTCGAGGGCCGTCGACGCGGCGTCGAACCCCTTGTTGCCCATCTTGGTACCGGCGCGCTCGACCGCCTGCTCGATGGTGTCCGTCGTGAGCACGCCGAAAGCCACGGGCACGCCTGTTTCGAGCGCGACGCTCGCCGTCCCTTTGGAGACCTCTGCCGCCACGTGATCGAAGTGCGGCGTGGCCCCGCGGATGACGCAGCCGAGCGCGATGATGGCGTCGGCTTTCCCTTTGCGGGCGATCATCGAGCAAGCCACCGCGATCTCGCGCGAGCCCGGCACGCGCACGACGGTGATGCGCTTGGGGTCGACGCCGTGACGGATGAGCGCATCGATGGCGCCGTCGACCAGGCGATCGACGATGAAGTCGTTGAAACGGCTGGCCACGATGGCGAAGCGCGCACCGCTCGGGGCGACGAGGTTCCCTTCGATGACGGTGACGGGGGTCGCGGGGCGGCTGCTCATAGGAAGACGAGGCTCATGTGAACATGGAGACGGCAGGGGGAAAAGGCCAATTCAGCTCTTCTTCATCGACAAGAGGGGGACACGCTCGATCACTTGCAAACCAAAGGCGGCGAGATTGGCAAGCTTGCGCGGGTTATTCGTAAGAAGCTTGATCTGGTGAAGCCCGAGATCGGCCAACACCTGCGCCCCCAGGCCGAACTCGCGCAGCGGCGGGCCGGGCGTATAGTCGTGGCGTTCGTTGGTCTGGCTGTGGATGCGCATCTCCGTCAGGAGATCGCGCGTGCTCGGCAAGTAGACGCAGACGCCGCGGCCCGCGCGTTCGATGGCTACCAGCGCCTCGCGCAGGTTCTTGCCTCCGTCGGACTCGGTCGAGCTGAAAATATCGGAAAGGACCGATCCACCATGCACCCGCGCCAGCACCGGCTCACTGCCACTCAGCTCGCCTTTGACGAGCGCCAGGAACTGCCGGGCCTCGGTGGTGACTTCGTAAACCATCACCTTCCAATCGGAGCCCGTGACATCGAGCTTCAGCGTGTGCTCCGCGATCTTGCGTACGAGCCGCTCGGTCTGCATGCGGTACTGAATGAGGTCGGCGATCTTGACGACGAGCAGTCCGTGGCGAGCGGCGAATCGCTCGAGATCGGGCTGGCGCGCCATGGTGCCGTCGTCGTTCATGATCTCGCAGATCACACTGGCCGCTGCGCAACCGGCGAGGCGCGCGAGATCGACCGAACCTTCCGTTTGACCCGTCCGCACCAGCACGCCGCCTCGCCGTGCGCGCAGCGGAAACACGTGGCCGGGCGTCACCAGATCGTCGGGGGTGACGTCGGGGCGAATGGCGGTGAGGATGGTGTGCGCTCGATCGGCGGCGCTGATACCCGTCGTGACGCCCTGGCGCGCCTCGATGCTCACCGTAAACGCCGTTCCGAGCGGAGGACCGCCGCGACCCGGCGCTTGCATCATCGGGAGATCGAGTCGATCGACGAATTCTTCGCACAGCGCAAGGCAGATGAGCCCCCGCCCATGGACGGCCATGAAGTTGATGGCCTCGGGGGTGACGCGCTCGGCGGCCATCGTGAGATCGCCTTCGTTCTCGCGATCCTCGTCGTCGACGAGAATGACCATCCTGCCGGCTCGAATTTCGTCGAGAGCCTTGTTCACCCGCGTCAGCAGGTCGGGGTCGATGTCGAGACGGTGTGGCGACATTACGGAGGGGGATCTCGCGGAGTTTTACGCGCAGGGCGACGCGTGTAAAGGCGAACCCTACATAAACCCGGAGTTTCGGAGCTTCGCGAGGAGCGCTTCGTCCTCGGAAGGGCCGCCCCCACGATGGGGGAGTAGCTGCGCGACGTAGCGCGCGAGGATATCGACCTCGAGGTTCGCGTCGTCGGTGGGCATCAGATGGCCGAGCATGGTGACGGTCATCGTGTGCGGGATGACGACGATCTCGAACTCTCGCCCGCTGGTGCCGTTGACGGTGAGGCTCACGCCGTCCACCGCGACCGAGCCTTTGGGCGCGACGTAGCGCGCGAGTTCGGCGTCTTGAATCTCGAACCCCAGCTTCAGCGCCTCGCCGACGCGTTCGCGGTTCTTTAGTTTGACCTTGCCGTCGACGTGCCCGGTCAAGATGTGGCCGCCGAGCCTGCTGCCCATGGTGAGCGCGCGCTCGAGATGCACGGCCCCGCCGAGTGGGATGGCGCCGAGGGTCGAGCGCGTCAGCGTTTCGGCGGACGCATCACACTCGAACCCGCCGACGACCACGGTATGCACGGTGAGACAAACGCCGTGTACGGAGATCGACTCGCCGACCACGAGGCGTTCCATCTCCGTCGTGACGAGGAGCCGGGCGCCCGGGCCGCGCGGGGCACGCGCTTTCAGCAGACCCGTCGACTCGACGATCCCGGTGAACACACGGGCGGTGTACTTCGAGGTCGACGACTTGCCAAGCTTTCTTCGCTGAGCGGTTCGCGGCACGGGCCGAGACCCGGACCTCGGTAGCGCGGCTTTTAGTGGGAGCCGAGCAACATCGTCGTCCAAGTAAGCGAACCAATGACGATGAGGGCGAGCGCGCCTACCATGTAGATGGCCATTTTCATGGGCGCATTCTCTGCCATGCCACGCCCACCGCGCAAGCCGCCGATGCGCCTTCTGCCCACATTTCCCTAGAAAACGCGCGCGGGGCGGCAGGAAGGCGACATGTCCTTCTTGAGAAATTCGCTTTTCGACCGTTTCCGAAGGCTGATGTCGCGTCGCGCTGGGAAGAGCATCGGTTGAGCGCGCCACATCCTTTGTGCAGCCGAGGGCGCCTGTGCGGCGCGACCTTCGCGAGGGTGGTGGTCCCGGCGGTCCTGCTTTTAGCGGCCTGCAGCGGCGACAATAGCGTTGCTCTCGATGATGGAGGCGTCGCTCCAGGTGCCGATTCCGGGGTCACCGGAGCAGACGCCGGCTCGCCGGTTGGAAACGCGTACGCGGTAGCTATCGGTCCCGTGACGCTCGCGCCGGGCGAGGAACGCGTGGTCTGCATGGACCGGCGCATGGAATCCGACCACGCCACCGATATCGTCGGCATCAGCTCGGAGCTGACCGAAGGCGGGCATCACCTCGTCTTTTACAAGAGCAACGCAACGGAGGAGACCGCCGCTCCCGTGGCATGCAATTCGTTTCGCGGGTTCTTTGGCGGCATGGCGCCACTTTACATTGCCCAGAAGGCACATTCCGAGCTCCAATATCCGCCCGGAGTTGCTTATTCGCTGCCCGCCGGCCAGATGGTGCGCGTCGAGCTGCACTTTCTCAATACGACGCAGAAGCCACTCGATGTCACCGGTACGGTGCGCCTCCAAGAGGCTCGAAGCGGCGCGGTCATCGAGCACGCCAACCTGCTCTTTTATGGGAACATGAATATCCGCGTCCCCCCGCTCAGCAACGTGACGGTCGGCCCGAGCTTTCACGCTTTTCGCGCAGAAACCCCCCATATTTTCGGCCTAACCGGCCATCAGCACCATCGCGGGACGGGGGTCACGATCGAGCTCTCCTCGTCCCTCACGGGACCTGCGACGCCGCTCTACGCCAATGGCGATTGGGCCGATCCACCGCTCAGGCTGTTCGACCCTCCCATCGTCACCACACCGGGCCAGGGTTTGCGATACTCGTGTACCTATTACAATCCGACGAACCAGACCGTGTCGTTCGGCGAGGGGTTCAACCAAGAGATGTGCTTTCTTTGGGCCTACTATTACCCCGACGAGGGGTTCGAGATCGGTCTCGACAACTAGCTACCGCCGCGGACCGAATCCGGTTTTCCTTGCGAAGTCACCGCGCTGGCTCGCACCTACCTTGGCGCCGCCGCCTGCGCGCCGTCGCCCGACGAGCTCGACCGCCGTGGCCCACGCCTTCCAACTTTGGATCTCGGCGTGCAGGCGAACGCTGGATCGGTGCTAGATCGTAGGGGTTGCTTCGCCTCCTTGATTCTTCGCTGCCGCGACGGAAGCTCGTTCGACTCGGATTGGCTCTCGCAGCGCTGTGCGGATGCTCCCCGATGTACCAATCGGTCTACGAAGGGGACGTGCGCTTCGAGCACTGCTATCGCGTCGACGAAGAGCGCCAGGTTCCCATCAA
>Ga0193706_1000084_pt1 | contig 69792 bp, 60 predicted proteins | sample U3c1metaG_FD_160130 | JGI IMG/M metagenome (GOLD analysis project Ga0193706, IMG submission 160130) | Soil microbial communities from a riparian zone of the East river system, Colorado, United States - U3c1 | ecosystem: Environmental > Terrestrial > Soil > Riparian zone | place: USA: East River...
GGCGTCGCAGCGCGGGCCATCGCGGCGATGCAGTGGCGGCGATGGCGCGCTCCGTCGCTCCCACGAGCTCGATGGTTTCTGGATCCTGAAAGAGAAATCCGGTGCCCGTCTCGAGCGCCGCGTCGCAGTCGACGATGGTGTCGCATAGACCACCGGTGGCATGCGCGACCGGAAGTGCACCGTACCGCTGCGCATAGAGCTGCACGAGGCCGCACGGCTCGAAGCGCGACGGCACCAGGACGATGTCGGCTCCCGCAAAGAGACGATGCACCAGCGTCTCCGATGCCGCGGGTACGAAACGCGCATGATCGGGCAGCGCCTGCGTCGCTACGTGGGCCCGTTCCATCAAGCGTGGATCGCCTTCGCCCGCCAAAACCACCGTCGCCCCCGCGAACACGAGCTTGGGAATCGCTTCGATGCAGAGATCGGTCCCTTTTTGCGGCACCATTCGGGCCACGTGAACGACGAGGGGACCTGGGGCGGCGACCGAAAATCCGAGCTCGCGCAAAACGGCCGTCTTGCAGCGCTCTTTGTTGCTCGAGTCCTCGGCGTCGTAGCGGGCTACGAGGGACGCGTCGCTGGCCGGGTTCCAGGTGGCGTAGTCGATGCCGTTGGTGATCCCGGTGAGATCGCGCGCACGCATGGCCAAAACTCCCTCGAGGCCGTGACCGCGTTCCTCGGTTTGAATTTCGCGCGCATACGTCGCCGACACCGTCGTCAGCTTGCTGGCCGCGATGAGGCCCCCTTTGAGGAAATTCACCTTTCCCCAGAACTCGAGCCCATCGGGCGTAAAGAGCTCGGGGCCGAGACCGATATCTTTCAGGACGTCACGCGGGAAGAGCCCTTGATGCGCGAGGTTGTGGATGGTCAGCACGACCGGAGTCGGCCGCCCTCCCGCGGCTTTCTCGAGCTCGCGCAAGTAGATGGGGACGAGCGCAGCCGACCAATCGTGTACATGCACGACATCGAAGGGAGATCCCGATTGCGCGCGCTGTCGTACGAGCTCCGCCGTCGCCCGCGAGAAAACCGCAAATCGACGCGCATTGTCGGCATAATCCTCGCCCCCCGTGCCGTAGACCCCTTCGCGATCGTAAAGCCCGGGCGCATCGAACAGCGAAAGCTCGACCCCCGAGCCGAGCCGCCCGTCGTAGACGGTGACTTCGACCGGCGTGTCACCCAGCGAAAAGGCGAGCGGCGTGAGCCGGCGGGCGACGAGGAGACCGCCCCGCTCGAGTGCCGGAAACCGGGGCATGGCCAAGGTGACTTTGTGGCCGAGCTGCCGGAGCGCCTTGCTCAGCGCAGCCACGACGTCGCCGAGCCCCCCTACTTTGACGAGAGGTGACAGCTCGGTCGCAGCAAAGAGGATTTCCATTGGGCGCCCGCTTTAGCACGCGCGCCCGCCGGGCGCGATCCCCGTCGCTGCGCCGTCTTTTGGCGCCGCCCGAGCCACGGCCACACCTATGCCCACGAGCCCGCATCCCCGCGCCGGCCCGTGCCGCGTGGCCCGCGTCCCCGCCCGGCCCGGCGCCCCACGAACGGCCAGACCTATGCTCCCGCACGGGGCTCGCCAAAAGTGAACGACGCGTTCACCATTCGCGCGCCGCCGCGGGAGAACTATCCTCCGTCCGAGCAGCGTCGCTCAGCCGTAGCGCCCTTCGATGTATTCGGCGGTGCGCGCGTCCTTGGGGTGGAGAAAGAGGGTCTCGGTGCGGGTGTGCTCGATGAGCTCGCCGAGCAGCATGAAGATGCACTCGTCGCTAGCGCGGCGCGCCTGGGCCATGTTGTGGGTCACGATCACGATCGTGTAGCGACCGCGCAGGGTCCACATGAGCTCCTCGATCGCCCGGGTACCCTCGACGTCGAGCGCCGAGCACGGCTCGTCCATCAGGATCACCTCAGGCTTTAGCGGGACGAGGCGCGCAATGCATAACTTTTGCTGCTGTTCGAGCTGCAAGCCGGTGGCCGGCGCATCGAGCCGGTCTTTGAGGTCATTCCAGAGACCGACCTCCGTGAGAGCCTTCTCCACCGTGACGTCGAGGTCCGCCTTCTTGAGACGTCCCGAGTCATTGTGCAGCCGAAGTCCAAAAATGACGTTCTCGTAGACGGTCAGGGGCAAGGGGTTCGGACGCTGAAACACCATCCCCACCGATTTTCTGAGCTCGACGAGCGAGACGTCGGAATCGTAGATGTTCTTGCCGAGCACCACGATCTCGCCGGTCGTGCTCACGTAGCCGTAGCGTTCGTTCACCCGGTTGAAACAGCGCAGGAGCGTGGTCTTGCCGCACCCCGACGGGCCGATGAGGGACGTGATGAGCCCCTGCTTGATGTCGAGCTGGATGTTTTTCAGCGCTTGAAACTTCGCGTACCAGAGGCACAGATCCTTGGCCGTGATGCACGAGGGGAGCATTCCCGGCGGCGGGTCGCTGCGCAGACGTCGCCCCGGGCCCGGTGCCGTGCGCCTCGACTGCGAATCGTCAGCCATCGTCATCCGAAGATTCCGTTGACGTATTCGTACGTCTGACGGCTCGCAGGCTTGTCGGAAAACATGACGTCGTTCGTACCCAACTCGACGATTTCGCCGTTCCAGAGGAACATCGTGCGATCAGCGAGGCGCCGCGCTTGCTGCACCAGGTTCGTCACCAAGATGATGGTGATCTTTTCGCGCAGTTGCTTGAGCACCTCCTCGATGCGCATCGTCGTCACGGGGTCAATGGCGATGGAGAATTCGTCGAGACAGAGGACCTCCGGCGAATGCGAGAGCGCACGCGCGATGGTGAGTCGCTGTTGCTGACCGCCGGAAAGCTTCGTCCCCAGGCTGTCCAACCTGTCCTTCACCTCGTCCCAGAGCGCGGCTTGCGTTAGACAGCGCTCGACCAAGGTGTCGAGAGCTGCCTTCGTTCGCATGCCGGCCGCACGAGGCGCGAACGCAACGTTGTCGTAGATGCTGAGTGGCAGGCCGACCGGAAGAGGCGCGACCATACCGATCTTCCGGCGCAGCTCGTAGACGTTCTTCATCTTGCTCACGTCTTGACCGTCGACCTTGATGCCTCCCCTCACCTTGGCGCCGGGGACGAAGTCGATGGTGCGGTTGATGCACTTGAGGAGGGACGACTTTGCCGATTGCGCCGGACCGATGATGGCAAAAATCTCGCTCTGTCGGATGTCGAACGAGATCCCGTGAATGACCTCTTTCTGGCCGTAGGACAGGCGGAGGTTCGACACTTCGATTTTCTTTTGTTTCGGTTCGCTCATTACCACTTTTTCCGCGACCGAAGATAAACCCGGGTACCGATGGAGAGGGCGTTGACCACGAGAACGGTTCCGAGCAGTGCCACCGCGATCGCATAGGGCAACGCGTGGGGCGCGTTCGTCACTTGCGTGGTGACGGTGTAGAGGTGCATCGACAGGGCCATGCACTGATCGGTGAGGCTGTAGGCAAAAACATCGCCCTCGGGAATTTTCTTGAAGAATACCGCCCCCGTAAACATGATGGGCGCCGTCTCCCCGGCCGTCCGCGACACCTGCAAAATGACGCCGGTCAAGATGCCGCTGACCGAATTGGGCAGCACGATGCGCCTGATCGTCTGCCAGCGAGTGGCGCCTACGTTCCAGCAAGCCTCCCGGAACGAGCGCGGCACCGAAGCGAGGGATTCCTTGGTGCTGGCGATGATCACCGGCAGCGTCATGATGGCGAGGGTGAGCGACGCGGCGATGATCGAACGGCCGACGCCCGCAAACAGCACGAACGCGCCCAGGCCGAAGAGCGCATGGACGATGCTCGGAACGCCGGCCAAGTTCACGACCGCCAAGTTGATCATCCGGGTCAGCCAGTTGTCCTCGGCGTACTCATTCAAGTACACCGCCGCCAGCACGCCTATCGGTGCCGACACGCAGAGCGACACCGTTACCAAGTAGATCGTGCCGAGGAACGCCGACCAGATGCCGCCGCGGCGCATTCCGTCGATCGGGTTCGAAGTGAGAAACTCCCACGACAGGAGCGGCCATGCTTGAACGAACAGGTACGCGACGATGGTCACGAGCGGCACGACCAGCGCGAGTGCCATGAGCCCGAACGTCGCCTGCGCCAAGCGCTCCGTCAGCCGCTTACGACGCGTGGCCGCTGTCTCCGTGAAGAGGGCTGCCATGATCAGCGCTTCCGGATTCCGCGGATCGCAAGATCGGCGGTCAAATTCACGATGAACGTGATGGTGAAAAGGAGGATTCCGATGATGAAGAGAACGCGGTAGTGCGGCGATCCCGCCGACGCCTCGCCGAGCTCGGCGGCGATGGTGGCGGTAAGCGTACGTACCGGATCGAAGACGCTGTGAGGAATATTGATGGCGTGGCCGGTCGCCATGAGAACGGCCATCGTCTCGCCGACCGCGCGTCCGACCCCGAGCAGCACCGCGGCGAGCAGGCCATTTTTCGCGGCCGGAATGAGGACGCGGTACACCATCTGCCAGCGCGTCGCCCCCATGGCGAGGGCCGCTTCGCGGTACGAATCCGGCACGGCCTTCAGCGCGTCTTCACCGATGCTGACCATGATGGGCACGCTCATCAGCGCGAGAAGAAGCGCGCCGTTCAGCACGTTCAGCCCGACCGGGGCGTGGAAGACGTCCTGAATGAGCGGGTTCATCACCGAGATACCGATGAAACCCCAGACGACCGAAGGGATCGCCGCCAGGAGCTCGATGAGGATCTTGAGCGTCTCCCGCCCCTTGTTGCCGCTGAACTCGGAAACGAAGACCGCCGCGCCGAGGCCGAAGGGAACGGCTATGAATGTCGCCAGCGCCGTCACGCTGAACGTGCCGACGATGAGCGCCAGCACTCCATAGCGCGCGTTACTGACCGACGTCGGGTACCACTTGGTACTGAAAAGAAACTCACCCGGCTTGAACTCGCCGCCGAAGACATAGGGAGCCCCTTCGCGGAAGACGAAGAAAAAGATCCCGAACACGAAGAGGATCGCACTCACCCCACACACGTAGATGAGCGCCTCGATCGCGCGTTCCGCCACGATCTCCGAGAACCTTCGTTTCACCCGCGTTGGCAACAGCAACTCCGCGCCGTCCTGCGCTGTCGGAGAAGGCGAAAGCTGCACGGTCGTCTGCGTCATGATCACTTCTTCGGCAGAGGGACGTATCCCGACTTCTCGACGACCTTCTGACCCGCGTCGGAAAGAATCCAGTCGAGGTACTTCTTGGCGTTTTCCGTCGGTTCGCCCGGCGTGTACATGAAAAGGGGACGAGCAATGGGGTACGTCTTGTCGAGCACGGTAACGATCGTGGGAGTGACCGACGTGTCGCCCTTTTTCTTGGCAACCTTGACGATCTTCACTGCGGGAGTCGCGTAACCGAGCCCGCTGTAGCCAATGGCGCCTGGCGTCTTGGCCACGAGCTCGACCACGTCTTTCGAGCCGTTCATGTCGAGAGATCCCTGCTTGTAGTCGGCCTTCTTCCCAACCACGACCTCCCGAAAATAGTGGTAGGTGCCGGAGTTATTTTGCCGGCTCACGCGGATGATCTTTTCGTTTTGCGCGCCGGGGACCTTGGCGACCCCGATCTGACTCCAGGACTCGACCTTGCCGCCTTCGCGGTAGATCTCGCCGAGATCTTCCATGGTGATCTCGGTGAGCGGGTTGTCTTTGTGAACGTAGATGGCGAGGCCGTCGTATCCGACGAGAAACTCCTTCGGTTCCTTGCCCGTCGCCTTCTTCGCCTTTTCGATTTCTTCAGGCTCGATCTGCCGACTGGAATTGGCGATCTCGGCCGTCCCGTTGATGAGGGCGGCCATGCCGACGCCCGACCCTCCGCCCGACACCTCGACGGAGACTGCCGGTGCGATCTGGCCGTATTCCTCGGCCCAAGCTTGGGCGAGGTTCACCATCGTGTCCGAGCCGATGTTTTGAATCGCTTGTTTCTTCGTATTGGTGGCGCCCGGCGCGGCAGCGCCCGACGAGGAAGGGGGGGCTCCGCCGCCGTTGTCACCTTTGTTGCAGCCGGCCGCGCTGCAAGCCGCGGCCAGCGTGACCGCGCAAAGGAGGCGGGTACTGAAGAGCGTTCGCATGTCGATTGAGCCTTTCGTCAAACAGTGAGGTCTCCGAGAATCGCTTCGACCAGATCGCGCAGATGAGCGTGTAGAAATTCGTAGGTTTCCTCGTAAGCGGCTTTGACCTCAAAAGGAGTGCCCTTCACCGTCGATGGATCGCGAACGCTCCAATCGAGGCAAACGACTTTGGTCGGCGGATCGGGGAACGCCTGGCGCGCCTCTTCCGACAGCGCGACGATCACCTGAAAATGTTCGATGTTCGGCACCTGTGCGACGGCGCGTGGCGCTTGGCGGCTTAGCTCGACGCCTTTGTCGCGAAGAAAAGACACCGTCCCCGGGTCGAGCTCTTTCGGATCCAGTCCGGCGCTGGCAAACACGAACTTCGGCTGGTTCAGCGCGCGACCGACAGCTTCGGCGAGCTGGCTGCGGCAGGAGTTGTGCTGATCGACGAAGAGGACGCGAAACACGTCGGTGCCGGGGTGCTTGGTGTATTCGCCCGTGTACGCATAGAGCGCTTCTTGGCAGATGCTCATGGCCTGATCGGCGACCCGCTCGAAGCGGTTGATGATGTTCATGAACGGCATGAGCACTTCGACCGGAAGCTTTCCCTCCTGCAGTCCCCGCACGAGCTCCGCGTTCGACTTGTGTCGCAAGCGGTCGACCGCCTCCTCCGCCGCCATCGCTTTGCGCGCCAGCTCGGGGTCTTGATTGACGAAGGCGCTCACCGAGTCGTGCAGCATCGGAATGGCCAGGTTGGCGATCTCGGCGATTCGCTCGCTCGGAAGTGGGAGCGAATCGGACCCGCACACGTTGAGGATCTGTCGGGCGATGCTTTCCGCGTAGTCCCCCACCCGCTCGAGCTCGAGGTTGATTTTGATGGTGGCGTAGGCAAAGCGAAGCGTTCCAGCTACCGGCTGCTGGCACACGATGAACTCCAGACAGAGCCGATCGATTTCTTTCTCGAGCTCGTCGATGCGCTGGTCACGCAAGATGACCGAATAGGCGAGCTGTCGATTACGCTCGCCGAGCGCCCGCAGGCATCGCTTCAGCGCCCGTTCGGCCAACGCCCCCATCTCCGTCACCTTGCGGCGGATTCGGTCGATGTCGCGCTGGAGCGATTCCTCGTAGTGCTTGTTCATTTAGAGCTCGGACTCGACGAACTCTAACGATCGGTTTGTGCCAATTGCGTGACAGCCGCGCGACATTTCTCCGGGCGGCTAGCACGCCTCGCCGTCGTTGCGCCCGCGACACGAGCGCTGCGCGTCGGTTCGAGCGGACCTCTCGCGCCGCGTTTCGATCAGACGGGAGGCGGGGGACAGATGCAGATGACGCAGCACGGAGGTGCTGCCGGCGTCATGCTCGCACCTGAGCAGGGACAGCATGGCTTGACCGGCGGGCACCCTGAATCGAAGGTCGGTCCTGCGTCGTTGCCGGACCCCGTTCCGCCTGTGCCGCCGCCACCGGTTCCGCCGCCGGTCCCGCCCGTACCCCCGGTCGTAGTGCCGCCGGTGCCGCCAGTGGCGACGCCGCCCGTCCCACCTGTGCCCGATGTTCCACCATTGCCGCCGCCACCGGTGCCGCCGGCCATCGCGCCGCCGCTGCCACCGGCGCCCGACGCGCCGCCCGTCCCGGATCCGTCGCCGCCCGTGGGCGCATCACCTTCCGAGCTCGCATCACGCGAGCCGGCGCCGCCACCGGTCGTTCCGCCTTTGCCCGACGAACCGCCGCCGTCGATCGCGCCGCCTGCCGAACCACCGCTGCCAGCGGTCGAACCGCCGTTGCCAGCGTGCGAGCCGCCCGCGCCGGATGCAGCGCCCGATCCGCCCGCGCCGCCGCTGCCCGTCGTGCCACCGGTAGCCGTCGTGCCGCCCGTGCCTGTGGCGCCGCCGCTGCCCGTCGCGCCGCCCGTGCCCGTCGCGCCACCCGCGCCCGTCGTCGCGCCGCCGCTCCCCGTCGCGCCGCCCGTGCCGGCCGCGCCACCACCGCCCGTCGCGCCACCCGTCGCAGAACCGTCTGCCTTGCCCGCTGCGCCCGCGCCACCGCCGACGCCTGATGAGCCGCCCGAGCCACCGCGGCCGGCGGCATTCGCCGTCCCCGCGCTGCCCGCGGTGCCACCCGATGGGCCCTCATCGACCGAAAAGGCATCTCCACCACACGCGCTCGCCCAGACCACCGCAGACGCGCAAGCTACACCGACGAACCAGCTACGACCCATTTGCTCCTCTAAGAATCGAGTACGACACCAATACCAACAGCCTATCAACGACCCCTCTTACTCGCAACGAAGGGCGGCCACGTCAGCAGAGGGTCGCGCCGTGAGCACGCGCACCGACTGCACCATGGGCGCCCAAGGTAGCGCCCTTACGGGGGAACGTAGGGCGCTTGGTTACCTACGACTCGCGCGCACGGCGTCCACCATGGCGCGTGCAGCGAACGCGCCGCCTGGCTCCATCCAAACGCTGCGGATGGCGGCGACGCCGAACGCTCCCGCGCTCGTGCATGCCATCACGCGCTCGACGTCGATGCCTCCCAGCGCATAAAGAAGGACGTTCGCGGCGCTTCTGCGCGCATCGACCACCAGCTGCGGACCGCGCGCCGCGCCTTTACCCGGCGTGGCGAAGATGGGCGCCACGAGCGCAGCCGTCGCCCCACCCCGCGCAGCCGTTTCGACATCGCCTACCTCGTGAGCGGCGATGGACAGGAAAATGCCTGCGCCAAACAGGCGCCGAGCATCGGCGATATCGACCGAGCGCGTACCGAGGTGAACGCCCTCGGCGTCGACGGCGCGTGCGATATCGAGACGATCGTTGACGACGAGCGGAGCGCGGTAACGAGCGCATACGGCGTGAAGTCGTTCTGCGAGCGCGACCAGCGCGCGACCCGGACGCCGTCGATCGCGCAGCTGGAGCGCGGTGGACCCCGGGGGGACCGAGGCCAGAATGCGCGTGGCCCTCGACTCCATCTCCTCGTCGGAGAGAGCGTCGTCGGTGATCACGATGAGATCAGGCGGTGTCACGGGCCGTTGCCATCGGCGGCATCGGCGCCGAGGTCGACCCGCGCCGCGGTCGCGTAACGGCTCGCCGGATAGCGTGCGACGATGTATCGGAGCGTCGTGCGGTACCCCGCATCGTCACCGTCCGCCCTCATTTTCTGCGCCAGACCGTAGAGCGCTTCGCCCGGCGTTTCTTCGCGTAGCGAGCGCTCCGGCGACTTGCCGCATTGGTAGGGCGCGTACGCGAGCGCGCCCGCCAAGAGCAGCGCGGTGCCGCGACGTCCAATCATCCGATGAGCCCTGACTCGGGGCTGGAAGCCGTGGCGTAGAGCTTGCGCGGAATGCGGCCGGCAAGAAATGCCTTACGGCCCGCGACGACGGCGCCGCGCATCGCCTCGGCCATCATGATCGGATGCTTGGCGCCCGCGATGGCGGTGTTCATGAGCACGCCGTGACAGCCGAGCTCCATGGCCACGGCGGCGTCACTGGCCGTGCCCACCCCGGCGTCGACGATGACCGGAACTTTGGCGTGCTCGAGAATGATCGCCAGGTTGTACGGGTTGCGAATACCGAGCCCCGACCCGATGGGCGCCGCGAGCGGCATCACCGCCGCGCACCCCATGTCTTCGAGCTTGCGACAGACGATGGGGTCGTCGATGCAGTACGGGAGCACGGTGAACCCCTCCGCGACCAGGATCTTGGCCGCGGCGAGCGTCTGCTCGTTGTCCGGAAAAAGCGTCTTCATGTCGCCGATGACTTCGAGCTTGACGAGATCCGAAAGACCGAGCTCGCGCGCCAAACGACAAGTGCGCACGGCTTCGTCGGCCGTCGCGCAACCCGCGGTGTTGGGCAAGAGCTTGAAATTGCCGCCGGTGAGGAGCGACATCAGCGACCCTTCGCCGCGCTCCTGCAGGTTGACCCGCCGGAGCGCGACAGTGACGAGCTCAGCGCCGGAAGCAGCGATCGCGCGAGCCGTCTCATCGACGTCCTTGTACTTGCCGGTCCCTACGATGAGACGCGATTGAAAGGCGTGTTTACCGATGCGAAGAACGTCGTCGCCCATGCGCCAGGCTTAGCAAAGGGGCAACGAGCCGGCTAGTGCCCCGCGCCGACCACATCGAAGGCCCGCCGTCGATGCGCGCTTCGAGCATGAATTCCGCAGCTGCGGGCGACACGAAGACGGAGCGACCAAGCCGCGCTTCGAACTCCTTGGCAAGAGCATTAGCGGTGATGCATTCGCGGGCGCCATCGCCGCGGCATAGGTGGGATCGTCGTTCGCAGCCTGGCCGATGGTGGGCCCAAATCGCGATCGAGGTGACCCAACGGGCGCATCGCACCAACGCCCGCACGCAAGTTTTCATGGACGCGCGCCATCATACCCGTTCGTGCGCGATCGCGGTCAACGTCTCGGGGCGACGTCCGCGGCTGGCGCTCGCTTTCCAGCGCCGATGCATCCAGAGCCATTGCGCGGGATGCTCCTCTACGAAACGCTCGAGCGCGAGGTTCAGGGCGCGCGTGGCTTCCTCGATCCAAGTTGACGACGCGCGAGACGGCGGCTCGAGGATCAGCGGCACGTCGAGGCAGTGCCGGCCGTCCGACAAGCGACGGCCGAGCGCCAAGACGAGCGGCGCTCCGGTTCGCGCCGCCAACACCGCGGGCGTCATGTCGCAACGCGCGCGCTGTCCCAAGAAGGAAAGTTCCGTGACGGCAGAACGGCGCTCGGGAACTTGATCGATGGGCAGGACGACGGCGCGACCGCGCCTGAGCGCCTGCACCGCGCGGCCGAATACGCCAGCCCCGTGCAAGAGCTCCATCCCGAACGCCGCGCGGCGCTCTTGCCAAAAACGGTCGAGTGCCGGTACCGAGAGGCGTTTCGTCACGACGCTGACGTCGATGTGATCGCGCGCCAAGGCGCACCCTACGAAGTCCCAGTTGCCGGTATGCGCCGTCGCCACCACGATGCCCCGCGCATGCTGACCGCGCCCCGCGGCGCGCCCGTGCTCGGCGAGGACGGTGCGCGCCTCGTCGCTGAGGATCACCGCTGGCGCAGCTCGCGCGCCTTTGCCGACGAGCCACAAGAATTCGAAGATCGCCGCACCGAGCGACGCGTACATCGCGCGCGCCTTTTCGGGAATGTGCGTCAGCCCGGCGCGGCGCATGGCCGTCTCGACGTGGGCTCGGCGCACGCGCAGGATGCTCCCCACGAAAAGACCCAGTCCCCACCCCGCCCAACGCAACGAGCCCCAAGGCGCACGCGACACACAACGAGCAAAAATTCCGAGCGCGGCTACCCCCGTCGCAACCAGCGAGCGATGCAACGCCGGCTCAGACGAAACCAGCCTTGCGAACGTTGACCGCGGCGGCCTCGGCAGCAGCGGCAAAAATGTCTTCGAGCGCGAGCATGTAAATCTCGCCGCGCGCCGTCCGCGCCCGCAGGAGCCCCGCCTTGACCAGGATCCCTTCCACACGGGCAACGGTCAGCTGGACGCCGTTGTTGGCGGCGTAGAGGGTGAGCCCGCGCCCGTCCGGGAACGTGGACCAGCCGTCCTTGTCCGACTTGGCCGAAATCAGCTCCAGAATGGCCGCGAGGTGCTCCTGTGTCATGGCGTCTCCGTCTGCGCCCCGGTCGCCAATTTTGGGCCCCGTCGACGCTCGATGGAGGGTACGCCTCACGGGCCCGCGCGCAAACGAAAATCTGGGCGCTTCGCGCTTCGGTCGAGTAAGAATCATTCTCACGTGAGCGAACCCAGCCGCAACTTCGCGCGCGATGAGCACATCGTCGTCGACCACCTCTCCAAGAGCTTCGGCGCGAAAGACGTGCTGCGCGACATCAGCCTCGTCGTCCCCCGCGGCAAGACGACGGTCATCTTGGGTGGCTCGGGCGCGGGCAAAACGACGCTGCTGCGCATTCTCATCGCCCTCGAACGTCCCACTTCCGGGCACATCTTCGTCGACGGCGAAGACCTGGTCGGCAAGAACGACCTCGAGCTCAACCAGATCCGGCAAAAGTTCGGAATGGTGTTTCAGTATGCCGCCCTGCTCGACTCGCTCAGCGTGATGGAGAACGTCGCCTTCCCACTGCGCGAGCACACGAAGATGAGCGACAAAGATGTCCGCGCCGCAGTCACGGAAAAACTCGAAATCCTCGGTCTTCGCGGCACCGAGAAGCTCTTTCCCTCCGAGCTTTCGGGCGGCATGCGCAAGCGCGTCGGCCTCGCGCGCGCCCTCATGCTAAAGCCCGCCATTCTCATCTACGACGAGCCGACCAGCGGCCTCGACCCGACCACCTCGCGCATGGTCGACGACCTCATCGAACAAATGCGCGAGATGTTCCAAGTGACCAACGTCGTCATCTCGCACGACATGACGAGCGCCTTTCGCATTGCCCACCGCGCATATTTGCTGGTCGACGGGCGCATTGCAGCAGCGGGCACGCCCGACGAGATCCTTCAGTCGAGCGCGGACACGCGAAAATTCATCGACGCGTCGGGCGTGGACGTGGGCCGGATATCGCGGCCGCCGGGGTGAGCTCGGCGGCTCGTCACGAAAACGCGCGCGCCGCCTCGTCCAATCGCACGAACTTGTGGCCCGCATCGCGCAGGGTGTCGACGACGGCCGTCAGCGCGGCGAGCTTGCGCTCATGCGGAATGCGCACATCGTGCTGAAATTTAAGCAGACGCTCGAGCCCGTCGTTCATGTCGAGAACGTCGATGGCGTGTAGCTCCAAATTGACGAGCGGCTCGCCCGCCACCGCGCGCGCGAGTTGCCGGGCAATGACAGGCCCCGCCAACGTGAGGGAAGTGCCGATGAACGGCAGCCGCGGACCGCGCGTCACCTGAATCGGCAGCTCGAGAAGCCCGCCGCCTTGTTTCCAATATGGGTGGCCAATGCGATAAGGCCGCGTCGGCGCCGTCAACACACGCGGCGTGTCGAGAACGGAGTGCGAGCGCCTTCCGCGCAGCCGGATGGCGGAAATGGCCGCGCCTTTGGCGGCCCAGTACACGGGACACGGAAAGACGGATGAGTCGTAAAGAAAACCGCCATGCTCGACCAGACCGAGCAGCTCGTCGGTGACGGTGTACCCGGGCGCGCGAAAGCCGACCGGACGACGGCCCGTGGCGCGCTCGATGGCCTCTTGCGCAAACTCGATCTCGTTGCGCATGGTGGCGCCGTCGAGGCGCGTGAGATCGTAGCGATGCCCGAAGGTATGGTTACCGAGCTCGTGCCCGGCGTCGGCCAGGGCGCGCAGCTTGGCACCGTTCTCCTTGCGCTCCAACGTCGAGCCAATCACGAACAGCGTGAGGGGCACGCCGAGCGATCGCGCAAATTCGGCGAGCCGCTCGAGAGCGATGTCGAATACCGCGTTGGCGGAGGCGTCTCCCGCCGTGTCGAGGCCGTGGATCTGGTGGTAAAACGGAATCTCGTCGAGATCGACCGAGATGGCGCAGAGCTTGGCCCCCGTTTCGCTCTGCGCCTCGTTCACCGTTTAGACCCCGGCCATCTTCGCCACTTCCGCGGCGAAGTCGTCGGTGCGCTTCTCGATGCCCTCGCCGCGCTCGAACCGCACGAAGCGCTTCAGCTCGATGGTGCCGCCCGTTTCCTTGGCGAGCTGCGCGCGCACTTGGTCGATGGTCGATCCGGGCACGAGGACCGACTCCTGGTCCAAGAGGCAAATCTCCGTGTACCACTTGTTGAGCTTGCCCTCGATGATCTTGGGCCACGCCGCTTCGGGCTTGGGCTTCGCCTCTTCCCGCAGCTGCGCTACGTAGATCTCGCGCTGCTTGTCGTTGGCGTCCTTGGGGACCTCGGCGCGCGTGAGGTAGAGCGGGTTCATGGCGGCGATCTGCATGGCGGCATCGTCGATGAACTTCTTGAACTCGGGGCGCTCCTCGACGTCGCGCGAGCTCGCGGCCGTCTCGAGCAAGACGCCGATCTTGCCGCCGAGGTGCACGTAGGAATGGACGGCGCCGGCGGGGGTCGACAGATCGAGGCGCGCAAAACGTCGAACGGTGATTTTCTCACCGATCTGGGCGACGAGCTCGCCGAGAACTTCGCCCACCGTCTTTTCGGTGCCTGGATACTTGTGCTCCTCGAGGTTGGCGCCGTGCTTGGCATTGGCGGCGACCTTGACGACCTCGCCGACGAATGCCTTGAATTTCTCGTTGCGGGCGGCGAAATCGGTTTGGATGTTCACTTCGACGATGACGCCGCTGCGGGCATCGGGGGCAACGTAGGCGCGCACTTCGCCCTCCGACGCGACCGCGCCGGCGCGTTTGGCGCTCTTGGCGAGCCCCTTCTTGAGGATGATCTCGACGGCTTTCTCCGTATCGCCTTCGGCTTCGACGAGCGCGTTCTTGCAGTCGGCCATGCCGGCCTGGGTTCGCTCGCGAAGCTCTTTGACGAGCTGGGGGGTAATCGCTGCCATGGACGTGTTCTCCTGAGTGGGGACGAAATTGCGGGCGGCCTGCGCAAAGCGCAAGCCTCGGGCCGGCGCGCCCCCCTCGCGGGGGGCTCGAGCCGGGCGGATTAGTTGGTCGAGCGAGCGGAGCGGGTACGGGGACCGGCGTAGATCGTTGTATCGTCGCGCTGCGGCGGGCGGCCCGCCAGGTTGTCCTTGCGGCGCTGGGACCCTTCGACGCACGCGTCGGCGACGCGGCCCGTGATGAGCTTGATCGAACGAATGGCGTCGTCGTTACCCGGGATGATGAAGTCGATGAGATCGGGATCGCAGTTGGTGTCGGTAATGGCGATGAGCGGGATGTTCAGCTTGCGCGCTTCACTGACGGCAATCTGCTCCTGGTGCGGATCGATGATGAACACGGCGTGCGGCAGCGAGCCCATGCTCTTCAGCCCGCCCAAGTACTTCTCGAGTCGCTCGCGCTCCTTTTCGAGGCGCGACACCTCTTTTTTGGGCAGCTGCTCGTAGGTGCCATCGTCCTTCATGCGTTCGAGCGCGCGCAGACGATCGAGACCCTGCTTGATGGTGCGGAAGTTGGTGAGGGTGCCGCCGAGCCAGCGGTTCGTCACGAAATACATCCCGGCGCGCTGCGCCTCTTCGATGACGATGTCCTGCGCCTGGCGCTTGGTGCCGACGAAGAGAATATGGCCGCCGCGTCCCACCGTCTCGACGATGAAGTCGTAGGCGCGCTTGAACATGCGGGCGGTCTGGTCGAGATCGATGATGTGGATCCCGTTGCGCGCGCCATAGATGAAGGGGCGCATGCGGGGATTCCAGCGCTTGGTCTGGTGCCCGAAGTGCACGCCCGCTTCGATGAGCGAGCGGAGCGGGAGGGGCAAATCACCGGGGGCCCTGGGGGCCGGAGGGGCTTCTACTACGGGAACTTCGGTCGTCACGTCGGACATGAGATGCGCTCCTTTCGGTTAGGCCGCCGCTCTCCCCTCCGAACCAACCGCCCCTGCGCACGAAACGTGCGGATGAGCGGCACCGGGCCCGAAGATTGCGCTGATGGAGAACGTGTGGAATTTCGGGGCCCGTTCCCCGCAAAACGCGAAGAAGCAGTCCCCGTGGTTGGGGTTGGGACGCGAAGGGTACGCGCCACCCCGCGAAAGTCAACCGCCGCCCGGGTGAGTCGTGACGCGAGCGCCACGGCCGAAGCGAGCGGCGAGCACTCCGCGCTAATCACAAAACTTCGGCTGTGACACATCTTTCGCACCTGTGATCCCTTTTGGCCCCAACGGCCTACAGGAGGGTTGGGCGCGAGTAGTTCACCTTTTTTTCCTATTTTCGCGGTGCGAATTTTCGCGCCGAGGGCGCGCGAGCCATGACCCGACCTTCCCTGCTTCGATTCGTGCAGCACTGGTTCCTGTTTCTCACCTTGGCGGTCATCGCGATCGCCTGCGGTGGTCGAAGCGACGAGGGTTTGCTCCCGCCCGACAACGACGCGAGCATCGACGGCGCGAGCCGCGGTGACGGCGGCGCGAATCGAGACGGCGCCGGAGGCGCAGACGGATCGATCGACGGCGTGATCGTTCTGCCCGACGGCGCGATCGTGCTCCCCGATGGCGCTCGCATCGACGGCGCGGGCGGAGCAGGCGGCGGCACCGGGCCAGGCGACGGCGGCGGCGGACGGCTTCCCGATGGCGGAACCACGGCCACCCTCGTCCGCATCACGCTCGACCCGCCCATGGTGACGCTCGGCATTGCGACGAGCCAGACGCTCAAAGTCACGGGCGTCTACTCGGACGGCACCAGCGCCGACATCACCCAGCAAGGCATCACCTTCGCCTCGAACGCCGTCGGAACTGCCACGGTGAGCGGTGCGGGCGTTGTCACGGCCGTCGCAGGGGGAATGACCACCGTCACCGCCACGCGCCAACCGGAAAATCTGACGGCGACGGCTTCGATCGTGGTGACCTCGGCGATGGTGCGGACCATCGAGGTCACGCCGCTCACGCAGACGATCGGTGTAGGCGGAACCGTCAATTTCACGGCGACTGCCACGCTCAGCGACGGATCGCATCAAGACGTGACCAACAGCGTCACGTGGAGCTCCAGCGATATGGCCGTCGCGTCGATCTCGGGCGGAGGTCTCGCAAGGGGCGTCGCCGCTGGGATGGCGACCGTCAAAGCGACCATGCCGGTGGGCGGCGTTTCTGGATCGGCCACCCTCACCGTCACCGCGTCGCCGCTCGTATCGATCGCGATCACGCCGCCGAATCCCATTCTGCCCATTGGCGTGAGCTTCACTTTCAAGGCCACGGCGACTTACGCCAACGGCATGACCGGCGACGTCACGAACTCGGTTTTGTGGAGCTCGAGCAACCCGGCGGTCGGCACGATCGGCGCTGCGAACGGCACCGGCACCACGCTCGCCGCGGGCGCATCGATGATTACCGCGTCGCTCACGCAGGGCGGCATGATGGTCGCGGGAACGACCAACCTCACCGTCACTCCGGCCAAGCTGGTGTCGATCACCGTGGCCCCGGCCATGAACACCGTGATTGTGGGCCTGACAAAGCAGCTCACCGCGACGGGTCGTTTCGACAACAACACGTCGCTCGACATCACGCAGAGCGCGTCGTGGTCCTCCAGCAACGCAACCTCCGCCTTCGTATCGACGGCGGCGGGCAGCCAAGGACTCGTCTCCGGGCTTGCCGCGGGGATGGCCACGATCACCGCCACGATGAACGGTATCAACGGCACTGCCACCGTGACGGTCGTCGACGCCAAGCTCGTCAGCATCACCATTGCCCCGGCGGCGCCGTCCGTTCCGCTCGGCGCGACCGTCCCGCTCACCGCGAGCGGCACCTACGACACCGGGCTCATGGCAGACGTGACGTCGCTCGTCACCTGGTCCACGGATGCCGCCGCCATCGCGACCATCAGCAACGCGGCGGGCACGAATGGCCAGATCAAGGGCGCCACCCTCGGCATGACCGTCGCACGCGCCGTGTCGGGCGCCATCAGCGCCCAGGTCCCGGTCACCGTCACCGCGGCCGTACCGCAATCGATCGAGGTTGCGCCGGCCAACCCCAGCATCCAGGTCACGCGTACGCAGCAGATGAGCGCAATAGCGGTCTACAGCGACGCCTCCCGCGTCGATGTCACCACCCAAGCCGCTTGGACCACTGGCCGCGCGGCGACCGCGACGATCAGCAACGGCGCGGGTACGCAAGGCCTCCTCACCGCCGTGGCAGTGGGGACCACCAGCGTCACTGCGACCTGGTCGGGCCTCATGGGCACCACCAACGTCACGGTGACGCCCGCCATCCCGACTGGAATCACCGTCACACCCTTCACCGCGACGATCAACACCGGCGGCACGCAGGCCTACACCGCGGTCGTCATCTACGACATCGGCACGCAAGCCACCGTCACCGGGCAATGCATGTGGACGAGCTCGGATGTGGCCGTCGCGACGATCATGCTCGGCGGCGGCGGCGGAGGTGGCGGTGGTAACGCGACCGCCACCGGCCGTGGCGGCGGCATGGTGACCATCACCTGCAATTACACCGGCGCAGGCGTCATGGTGTCGGGCACGGCGCAACTGACCGTCATCGGTCCGACGCTCCCTGTCTCCCTCAACATCACGCCCGACACCGCCGCGGTAACCGTCGGTGGCATGGTGCAATTCACCGCGACCGTCACCAACGACAACGGGACAACCGCCAACGTCACCAACACGTCGACCTGGACCGTCCTATCGGATGCGGGAACGGTTGCCGGCGTCAGCACGACTGGCAACGCGAGAGGACTCGCCACGGGCCTCGCCGCGGGCACCGCGACGATCCAGGCTTCGTATGCGGCGATGGGCGTCACCGTCGTTGGCACGTCAACGTTGACCGTCGAAGGAATGCCGACCGGAGTCACCATCTCGCCCGGCAACGCGAGCATCTTAGTCAGCCAGATGCAGGCCTACACGACGTCCGTGCTCTTTAGCGACGGCTCGTCGCGCACAGTTGCTGCGAACAGCACGGAGATGTTGTGTACATCGAGCGACACGACGGTTGCGACCATTGGCGCCATGGGCAACAACCGGCAAGGCCAATGCCTCGCTCCCGGAACGGTGACATTGACGTGCACCTTCACACCCACCGGGAGCACGACGGGCGTCAATGGAACGACGTCGCTCGAGTGCCTCGACCGAATTCCCACGGGGCTCGAGGTGGTGCCCACGACATCCACGGTTCCGCAGGGTCAGACGGTAACCTACCTCGCGACCGCAAGGTTCAGCGACGGATCGACGCTGAACATCACCACGAGTGCGGAGGCAACCTGGTTGAGCTCGAACGTTGGGATCGCCAACGTGAATAACTCGGGCATGATGAAGGGTCAGGCGACTACCACGGGACAAGGAACGGTCACCATCACCGTCACCTTCCGCGGTGTCACCGGCACGGCGATGCTCACCGTGGGACCCGTAGCGCCGATCGGCCTCACGATCAGCCCGACGGGTGGCACGTACAACGTCGGCGCGACGGGGCAATACCAAGCCATCCTGCAGATGAGCGACCAAACGAGCATGACCGTCACGGCGATGTGCAATTGGACCGCCAGCCCACCAGCGGCTGATGGTGGAATGCCTGTCGCTACCGTGAGCAACGCGGGAGCGACGAAGGGCTTGGTAACCGCCGTTTCAATGGGCAGCTCGACGATCACGGCGACGTACACGGGCACAGCCGGCTCGGTCTCGCCAGCGACCGTCAGAATCACAGTAGAGTAGGCAGTATCGCCGGTTGCGTCGAGCGGGTGGCAATCTGGGAGCGATGGCTCCCAGGGTGCCCCTCGCGTCACGCCACGTACGCAGTCGGTTCGACGTCAAGCGTTGGTCCGCCGTTGACGTGCTGATCGCACGGGAGGGACAGGCGCAGCTGGACATGGCGAGCGGCGTGAGGCTGCGTGATGATGCCGTACCGAGCTGACCGCTAGCTACCGAGCGCCCGCATTGCGCCACCGGCTAGTGAGTACCACTAGCTGCCGAGCGCCCGCATTGCGCCACCGGCTAGTGAGTACCACGCACGAGTGGCACTTTCCGCAGCGCAGCGAGCCCTGCCTGAAGGGGGCCGCCCGGCGCGATCGGCGACGAGCAATTCGTCACGGTGCCCTCGCGCAGCTGACGGTTACTACCTTCACCCGCACTGCTCGCGCCCCATGGTCTTAAACGCTCGCGCACCGCCATAGCGTAGTGAGACGTGGTCCCGATGTAGATCCGATCGCGCCAGGGGGCTCCCTTTGCGCCGATCCGGTGATTCAACAAATCCGGCGGTACTTCCACGTAACCCGGTGCGTGTGGACCCGCAGTGCGATGATTTCGGCCGACAGTAGTCAATCAGTCGCTCGAAAAAGACCACCTCGTTGACGTACGCGCACACGCCAGTCAGCGGATCGCCGGTCGGCGGTACAGCGCCCGTTTCAGTATGTCACGTACACCGAAACGGGCGGTACGCTCACTGCACCGGTCGCCTTCACGATAGCGAAGCGTGCCGGCGAACGTGCGTCCGCCCTGTCGCGGCGATCGGACATCGCGGACTATTCGCTGCTTCACACAGTTTCGTCGCGGAGCCGCGCATGCGCTGGGCGACAAAGAGACGGTCTGCTCAATGCGGGCAGAAAGACGGCAGCATCGTCGGAGCTGTCTTCACATCCTTCGTACCGTCTCCAATTTGACCGTAGTCGTTGGACCCCCAGCAGCGGACATCACCTGGACCAACGACCGCGCAAGTGTGCTCCATGCTGGCCGCAACAGCGCTGACACCCGTCAGGACCTCGAAGGTTGTATCAGAACGATTCGCCGCGGAACCGGCACCGAGCGCCTTTCCCCAGCAGCGCAGTGCGCCCGACGAAAGGAGCGCGCAGGTATGGTACCAACCAGCGGTAATCGCTCGAACTCCGGAGAGCACGTCCGCAGTCGGCGGGACCAGAACCGTCGTGGTTGTCTGACCGTCACCGAGTTGGCCGAACGAGGAGTTTCCCCAACACCGAACGCCTCCGCCAAGGAGCAGCGCGCACGTGTGAAGCCTGCCAGCGGCGATGGCCTCGGCGATGGAGAGGTTCTGGATGTCGGCTGTCGGAGGCGTTGTAAGGTCTACCGATGTGTTGTCACCGATTCCGAGTGCGCCGTTACTGCTCTCACCCCAGCATCGAACGCCGCCCGACTTGAGTATGACGCAACTGTGCAGGGTACCGGCGGAAACGGCGGCGACGCCACCGGGCAGATTCACAATGTCAGAGGTCGGAGGCAGCAGGCGATTGGCGTACAGACCATCGCCGAGCTGCCCACTTTCGTTACCTCCCCAGCAGCGAACGCTCTGCACGTTCAACAGTGCGCATGTGTGGCCCCCACCGGCAGCCAGTCCGCGGACGCCTCCGGCAAGGTTCGCGATATCCGAAGAAGGCGGAGAAAAAACGTCGTCAATGGTTCCGGTGCCCAGCGCGCCGGACGGGCCCCAGCCCCAGCACCGAGCGCCACCACTATTGAGCAAGGCGCAGGTAAACAAGCCTCCGGCGGCGATCGCTTTCACGTCGGAGATGACATCCGATGTCGGCGGCGATAGGCGCTCGACCTGCGAACCATCGCCCAGCTGGCCGTACGAATTATTTCCCCAGCAGCGGACGCCCCCCGTGTTGAGCAATACGCAGCTGTGATAATGCCCCAAGGCGAGCTGCTTGACGGTGAAGTCCTTACACGAAACGCTGTTCTTTCCAGGGTCGCAACCGTAGGCGTTGCACGAACCGCAGCTCGCGCCTGGTTTCGCGGCGAGAGCGCCACATCCGCCACATTCATTGGTATCTCCATTTTCACAGACCAAGGAGCTCTTATCGGCAGTGCAGACGTACGTTCCGCATTGGCCGCACGGCTTGTTGGGCTCGCCGATCAACGCTCCACATCCGCCGCACGCGTTGAGAACGCATCCATCGGACGCGTCGTTGGGTGGCGCAATTGCGTCAGTGGGTCCTCCCCCATCGGTAGAACCCGAATTGCCGCCGTTGCCACCGCTTGAGCCCGCAGCACCGCCTGACCCCCCCGTTCCGGCGTCCGCCGCACCCGCACCGCCAGCCCCCGCAGCCCCGCCTCCGCCGGTTCCCGCAGTACCGCCCGCACCCGCGGTTCCACGCGAATCGCGAGCATCTGCGAGACCGCCGGCGTCTTTGACGCCACCAGCCCCCCCCTGCCCAGCGTCGAGCACGCCACCTGTGCCGCCTGTGCCTCCCCTCCCCGTCGAACCTCCAGTCCCGCCTGAGCCGGAACCAGCACCATCCCGTCCACCTTCCGCCTTGCCTTCCCCGTCTGAAGACTCATCTGCATCCAGCCGGCTTGAGTCCTCATTGGAACTCGCGTCGCGAGCGATCGGTGGGCACGTGGCTGTCTCGGCGCAATTCCCTTCGGAACTGCACCTGAGGTTCATCGTGGCCGTCAACAACGCAGCAGCAGGAAACCAGAGCCGCGACACCTGCGTGGTGCTCATGAACGAGAGCAGCGCATCGGCGGTGACTCTCCTACGGAGGGGACCGCGTGCTGGGCGTGCTCCGGCGTGCGGGAACTTGTTCATGATCGGCAACCTTTCCGCGCGAGATCGCGCATTCCAGTGCAAGGAAATAGAAATGTGCAGAAGCGAAACGCGTGTCAGGGGCTCGGTTGCACAAGGCGCTTACCCAACTTCAGCTCCCCTGTCGACGGATGAAGGAGAGAGTTTCGTCGAAAAGACACTCTTCAGCGTCAGCATCACCGCGGCGCGCTGCGTTTCGGCGGAGTCGCCGGTTCGCGACAACGATCGTTGCCAAGTGGCATCCGGCAACGGTCAACCAACGAGCTCCGGACGAAGCTGGACAGAATATTCGCGCTCGAATCTGAAGACGGCCAGATGATTGGGGCATTCTTGCCACGCCACCATTCGACGAAGCAGTCTCGAGTCGGCAGCTCGCTCGCGTAGCCACCATTGTCGGCACGATTGCCGCTCGCAATTCATAGTCGCGAATGCGATCGCCGAGATCGACCGGCTGCACGAATGGCGTCGCTAATTGCGCGCCGAACCTTGCTATGGTTCGGGGGCGTCGCTTCGCGACGAAGGCGGCGTCGGTTTAAGGCGGCGGTCGGCGCGGAACGGGGCTCGATGCGGGCGGGGCCGAGCCGCTGAGAGCGGCGAGGACGGGGACAGAGATGGTCAGCGATTGCCCATTGGGCTTGACGATCAGTTTCGTCTCCCACGGCGTCCTGTTCGGCGCGGACACGGTGATTTGATGCTCGCCCGGATCGACGGGGACGGCCACACCCCATTGCGGCTGACCGACGAGATTTCCGTCTCGCTTCACTTCGAGGCCCGCCGTGGCCTCCCCCGCTGGCACGTTGATCACGATTTTCGGGACCAGGGGAAGGAGCTTTGACGCTAGCTCACGAGCAAAGCGCGCACGCTCGAGCTGATTTCCTGCACTGGCGGTCGTCATCGCTTCGATAAACTTGGTCCAGGCAGTAGCGATTCTACCCTGGCGCTCAAAACAGACAGCGAGGTTGAGAAGCGTGCCGCTCCCAGGGTCGAGTCTTTGGCTCTCTTGGAGTTTTGGACAAGCTTCGGCAAACTTGCCCTGGGCCATGAGGCGCTTACCTTCATCGAAAAGAGCCCGAGCGGTCGTGCTGTCGGACGCTGAACGCTGCGCGTGTGCACCCGACACTCGAAGCGCTGGAGCCATTGCGAGCACGAGGATCAACCCGACTCGAGGACGCCATCGTCGCGACTCTCGAAGATTCGAACCATCTCTAGGCATCGTCGGCATTGCACTCTCTTGCGTCGTCCAACGCGCTCGACAAAGGCGCGGACACCAGAACCGCGGCGGTCGCCGCTATGTCAGCGCGCGGCGCTCTTTTTGGCGTCTTCGCCCGAACCGCCGCCCGAGAATGCCGGGAGAAAACAGCCGATCGAGAGAATCGCCGAAAGGGTCGGCACACTAGCGGGTTTCGGCTGCCCGGTTTCGATGGTGTCCGAGCGCAGCATGCCGTCGACGCCGATCCACGCGTCGAGCGGTCCGGTAGCGAGGCTCGCGCGCGCGCCGAGCGAGGCCGTCGCCGCCCACGTCCAGACCCCTTGCGTGCCGCTGATGTCGCGCGATGCGGCGAGACGTTCCGCTCCGAAGAGCATCATGACGCCGAGCCCTGTGCGCGTTTGGTAAGGGGCACCATATGCGAGCCCTACTTGCAAATCGAAGGTCATCATCTGCCCCGATCCCGGGCCCACGGCGAACCTCGCACCCTCGCTGATGACGACGGAGAGCTTGCGCCCGAGCCCGACACCTACGTCGAGGCGCGGTCCCATGCCTGCCGTGTACGCGCCCGACCAAAATTCGGTGAGCAGGGCCAATCCCACGCCGCCTTCGAGATCGATACCCGAGCTGCGTTCGAAAGGCTCGCCGCGTGGGGGCACCTCGTCGGGCGGAATCTCCGCGCTCGGCGCCTTGGAAGCTGCCGCCCCTTCCGGCCCAGTGGCTGACGACTCGCCCGAGGCCGATCCCCCGGACGAACCGGCGCGCTTGGCCCGCGCAATCCGCTCTTCGATGGCGTCGAGCGTGCCTTCGACGATGTTCGTCCGCACGTCGATGGGCGTCTTGCTTGCATCGGTCCAGATAAGCCAGGCACTGGTCGCGTCGCACTCGACGGCGATGGTGGCGCTCTCCATGTCGGCGCTGGTGAGAAAAAGGCGTGCCCGTGCTTCGAGCTCGCCTTTGGCCGCGTCGGAAAGACGCGGGCAGCGGATGTCTACGGTAGCCCCCCAAGCCGAGGACGCCGACGCCGTCAGAAGAGCAAAAACCAAACCACTTCCGGCCCTTGCGATACGCGTCACGCGATGCGACCCCGCCGTTACCGATGGTCGCCCCCCTCTTTTGCCCACTGTTTTTCGGTACATGGCCCTACCAGTCTCCCACGGAACCGCCAGCTTCGGGAACATTCTCGTGGCAAGTTAGTCGCAGGTTCGACCGATCCTGAGCACAGCGTTCGGCAACACACCGTAGTGAGCAACAATTGATGCCGGCATGTCGATTCCGATAAGCCACGAGGCGGTCGCCATTCACGCCCTGCTCGAGCGAGGCGGGGAGGAGTGCGCCCACGCACCTTCCGTCGAGCTCTTGAAGATGCTCTATCGGCAGATGCGCGTCCTGGCCGGACCACGTCCGGACCTCGACGACCTCGTCCAATGCGCGGCCGAGAGGGTTCTTCGCGCGCTGCCGCGGTTCGAGGGTCGATCGGCCCTCTCGACCTTCGTCTACGGCGTCGCGTACCGCACGCTGCTCGGACACGACCGCTGGTACCGCCGGTGGAGCCGCCGATTCAGCCTGGCCGACGATCAAATCGGGGAATCCGAAGACAATGCCGAAAGCACCGAACAAGCTGCCATCCGCGCCCGACGCGCAGCCAGCTTGCATCGCGCGCTCGAGCAGCTTCCTCCTTGCAAACGCGCAGTCATTATTTTGCACGATTTAGAAGGTGTCGAGATGAAAGAGATTGCGACCATCGTGGAGGCCAACGAACGCACGGTTCGTTCGCGTCTCCGAGACGGCCGCAAGAAACTGGCGCAGATCCTGGTAGACGATCCCTTATTTGATCAGGAAGCACCATGAACGACGAACGGCGAAGGCTTTTACTTGCACGAGACACCTGGCGCTCGATGCACCCCACCCAAATGGAAGTGCTGCGCGCCGCCAAGCGGATCGCGACGAGATTTCAACCTCGCACAACGCTGAGCTTCGGACGGCGCGTGCGCATGGTTTCGGGCGCCCTCGCCACCATCGCCGGCATTGCCTATGCGGGCAGCGGCGGCTGGGCGGACATCGCCGGAAGCTTTGGGCGTGGGCCGGGCACACGTGGGCTCGACGACGCTACGACGGCGATAGAATCGCGAACGACGGGACCGCGTGATCCGATGGCGGAGCGCGTGGGCGTCGTACCCGAGCGTTTGGCGGTGGATTCGCCGGCGCCCGCTCCCGCCGAATCGGCGCCCAAGGCCAAGAAGAAACTCGCCCACGGCGGGGCTCACGGCACGGTCAGCCGGCAGCGTCGCGTCGAGAGCGCGGACGGCAAAGGGCTCGTGGCGTCCATCGATCGCGTTGATCCGACCTGGGCCGACGTCAACGCCGCGCTCGGCACCCGTGACGTCAATCGCGCCGAGTCGCTGCTGCTCCAGCTCGCCGACGGCTGGCGCGATGCCGACACGCGCGCCAAGGCGAACCTCGGTCTCGCTCAGCTCGCAGCCGCGCGCGGCGACTGCGAGCGGGCCAGGGTGCTCGCGCTCGGCGTAGCTGCCGCACCCGGCATTGAAATGAAAACGGTACGTCGCGCCCTCGAGCTCGCCGTCCGTTGCGCGCACTAGCGCCGTCGCGCCGGGCCCTTCGCGCCTTTGACGGGCGGCGCTGTCAGCTCGAGCGGCTTGACGAGTCGTTGTTTGTGCGGCTCGGGAGCACCGCGTAGCGCTTTCAACCGGGCAAAACTGGAGGCGGCGGTGATCGGCGGAAGCTCGACGATGCCCGCCGTGTGCTCGAAGCGGACGTCGTTCATGAGCCGCCAAAACGGGTAGAGCCCGATCTGTCCCATCCCGATCTCTTCGTGACGATCGACGCGCTCGCCGAGCGGCCGCTTCGAGTCGTTGAGATGGAAAGCCGCGATCCTCCTTGTCCCGATCTTGGCTTCGAACTCTGCAAAGAAAGCGTCGTATCCAGCCGCCGTGCGAAGGTCGTACCCCGCCGCGAAGAGGTGCTGCGTATCGAGGCACACGCCGAGACGCGCGTGGCCGTCGTCGGTGCGCTCGATGATGCTCGCCATTTGCTCGAGCGACCAGCCCATGGTGCTCCCCGCTCCCGCCGTATTCTCGAGGCAAAGGCGCGTCCGCATTCCCTTGGTTCGCTCGAGGACGAGGCTCAGCCCCTCCGCGATGCGATCGAGCGCTGCGTCTTCCGGTAAGCCGAGGGCGGCCCCCGGATGAAGGGCGATGTTCTCGACACCGAGATCTTCGCAGCGCGCCATCTCTGCGAACACCGTTTCACGCGATCGTTCGAGGATCTCGACTTTGTCGGTACAAAGGTTCACGAGGTAGCTTCCGTGCGCGACGATCGGCCGCCCGCCCCACGCCGCGTGCGCCGCACGGAACGCCGCGATCTGCGCCGGCACGAGCACCGGTTCCTTCCATTGACTGGCGTTCTTGGTGAAGATCTGAATCGCCTCGTCACCGTGCGCCTCAGCGAGAAGGAATGCCTTGTCCAGGCCACCGGCGACCGATTCGTGCGTCCCTAGCAACACGGCGGCAGCATCCCTCGGTGAATCGTGCAGAGCAGGTTCACGGCCACGGCTTAACACGCGCCGGCGACCGCGTCCCGAGCGGAGCGCACGCTCGTTTCGCCACGCGAGCTGCGCAGACGGGCGCAATGGGCTGTGGTATATCGCGCCCCATGCCCACGAAAACCGCAGAGGAGCAGGCACTCCTCGGAGAGCAAGACGTGCGCAACGTCGCCAAGTTGGCGCGGCTCGATCTGCGCGCTGACGAGATCGTCCGCATGGCGGCCGAGCTGTCGGCCATCGTCGGGTACGTGCAGAAACTCGACGAGCTCGACACGAGCGATGTTCCTCCGACGGCGCATGTTCGCCTCGCGCGCGTCGCGCTGCGCCAAGACGTGCCGCGGCCCTGCCTCTCCCACGACGAAGCACTCGCCGAAGCTCCCCGCGTGGCACACGAGGGTTTCGCCGTGCCTGCCTTCGTCGACGACTGAAGTGCACGACCGATGAACTCCTGGCTCGCCCGTCCCATCAGCGACATTGTCGCGGCGGTGACGCGCGGGGACATTTCCGCCGAAGAGATGGCGCGTGCAAGTGTCGCGGCGATCGAAAAGAAAAATCCTTCACTCGGCGCTTTTCTCACGGTCTCCGCGGACATGGCGCTCGAGCAGGCGCGCGCCGTCGACGCCAAACGGGCCCGCGGCGACAAGCTCGGCAAGCTGGCCGGCGTTCCCATCGCGTTGAAAGACGCGCTCTGCACCCGCGGCGTCGCCACCACCTGCGCCTCGAAAATCCTCACCCGCGGCGAACGCGGCTGGCAACCGCCTTACGACGCCACGGTGGTCGCACGCCTCAAGGCGGCCGATGCAGTGCTGCCCGGCAAAGCCAACATGGACGAGTTCGCGATGGGCTCCTCCAACGAAAACAGCGCGTTTTTCCCGTGCAAAAATCCGTGGGATCGATCGCGATCGCCGGGGGGCTCGTCGGGCGGCAGCGCAGTCGCCGTCGCCGCCGCGATGACGTCCGGTGCGCTCGGATCCGACACCGGGGGTTCCATTCGTCAGCCAGCGGCGTTCACGAGCGTCGTCGGCGTCAAACCAACGTATGGGCGCGTCTCGCGCTTCGGACTCGTCGCCTTCGCGTCGAGCCTCGATCAGATTGGTCCCTTCGCGGCCGACGTGCGGGGTGCCGCGCGCGTGCTCGAAGCGATCGCCGGTCACGACGAGAACGACGCCACGAGCCTCACCGACACGGTGGGGGCTTACGAGTCCGCGTGCGACAAGAGCCCGCGCGGCATTCGCATCGGCGTACCCGAGCAATACTTCGCCGAGGGGCTCGACGCCGACGTCGCCATCAGCGTGCGCGCCGCGATCGAGGAGCTCGGCCGCGCCGGATGCGCGATCGTTCCCATCACGCTCCCTCATACGGCTTACGCGGTGGCGACGTACTACATCCTCGCCACGGCCGAAGCCTCCTCGAACCTCGCCCGGTTCGACGGCGTGCGCTTTGGACTTCGCGTCGAAGGCGCACGCGCCACGCTCGCCGACATGTATGGGCAGACGCGCGACGCCGGGTTCGGCGACGAGGTCAAACGGCGCATCATGCTCGGCACGTACGTCCTCTCGGCCGGTTATTACGACGCCTTTTACCTGAAGGCGCAGCGCGTCCGTACCCTCATCCGCCGCGACTTCGAACGAGCGTTCGCGGAGGTCGACGTCATCGCCACGCCGACATCCCCCGTTCCCCCATTCCGCCTCGGTGAGCGCACGAGCGACCCGCTCTCGATGTACCTCGCCGACGTTTACACCTTGCCGGCCAGCTTGGCCGGGCTTCCCGCCTTGAGTCTGCCCTGCGCGCCGACGCCCGCGCGCGACGATCGCCCTCTGCTGCCCGTCGGCTTGCAACTCATGGCCGCACCGCTCGACGAAGAAAGGCTCTTCACGGTGGCCGCCGCGCTCGAAAAAATCTTCCCCGCGCGCTCGCTCCCGCCCGGGGATTGAACGCTGATCACAGCGGCACGGTGGGCAGCGTCTCTCGATGCGCGCTGGGTGGCCAACCCGGTGAGACGAAGGCCTTGCTCGACAGCCCGACGAAAACCGCGCGCAGCGTCCCCTCGCGGTCCGAAGTCCCGCGCACCACGGCATCGCTGCCGATTTGCGCGAGCGTCTGCTGGCCCGTGATGCACTCGAGCACCGCGGTCTCGCGCGGCGCGAGCTTCAGCGACGCCACCGAAATGGCCGCGCGCGGCACGGGGATGATGAGCGCCCCCTCGAGCGGCGCGAGAATCTTCACGAGATCGTCGTAGCTGTAGCCTTCGACGATACCGCGCGCGATGAGCTCCACGGCGTTGAAGGCTTCGGGCATCGTGTCTTCGTCACGGCTCAACGCACCATGGGTGAACGAAAGCGACCCGAACTTCCAGCCGACGAGTTCCACGAAACGGCGCCGCATTTGATCGACCACGGCGCGCACGAGCTCGACGGGACGAAGCACCCCGAGCCCCACCAGGGCGTCCCCCAGGCGCCCGCCATAGCGAGGCGCCAGCGCGAGCCCCATTTCGATTTCCATCGGCAACGCCAAACCGCGCGACACGAGCAGCGATCCCAAAAGCTCTTTCTCGTCGGTCGAGCTGGTGACCGCCGGCACGCCGTCGGTGAAGTACACCTTCTTTTCGAGCTCGCTGTTTTTGACCAGCAAAAGGCCGGTCGAGCGACGCACCGTGAGCGCGAAAAGTCGGCCCGGCAGCTCTCCGGGGCGAAAGGGCGTCACGACGCTCGGCGTATTGGCCGGGGTATCGTCGATGGCCGCGGCAGCCTCTTTGCCGCGGACGGCGGGCCGAGAAAGCTCCACGATTTCTCGCAGCGGCCGAAAGGTTCCGTCGTCGCGAGCGACGAGCGTGTCCCCGACGATGCGACCAGAAGCGAGCAAATTGAGCAGATCGGGAAGCGAAACGGGGCGCGGCACTTCGGGATGCTTCACTCGATAGACGCCCGGATAGGGATCGGTGGGCGGCACCGATTCGCCCGGCTTGCCAATGTTCCGGCGAAAGATCGGCTGCGCGCCAGAGGGTTTGACGGAAACAGCCGGATCACTGCCGGACTTCGGCGTTTGGACGCGCGACGACGCGCCGCCGGGAGCGACCGCCGAGATGACGTGCTCGCCCGACTTGCCCGTGCTTTTCGTGAGCCCGACGCGCTGCAGCCAGTCGACCAAAATCGCCGGCGTGGCCCCGAGGCGGCGACGGCGCGTCACTTCTTCGAGCGCGTCGACGTAGGCGCCGGTGGTGGGGAAACGATCCTCGCGACGGCGAGCGAGCCCGCGGCGCAGAACGGCCATGAGATCGGCTGGAACATGGCGGCCGTAACGCTCGAGCACCGAAATGTCGGCGTCGCGAATTTTGACCAGCACGTCCATCTCGCGCGGTCCGGAAAAGAGCGGCCTCGCCGTGAGGAGCTCGGCCAGCACGATGGCGGACGTGAACTGATCGCTCTTGGCGTCGAGCTCGCGGCCGGTCACCTGCTCGGGCGACATGTAGCCAAGCTTTCCTTTTAGCTGTCCTTGATCGGTCCGACGCTCGAATTCGGCGGCGCGCGCTATGCCGAAATCGCCAAGCTTTACCGCGCCCGACCCGCTGATCAGAATGTTCCCGGGCGATACGTCGCGGTGTACGAGCCCGAGCGAACGCCCTTCTTCGTCGCACGATTCGTGTGCATGGGCGAGACCGCGGCCAACCGACATCGCAATCTGCAACGCCACTTCGGTGGGCACCGGTTCGCCGCGCGCCGCCGCGGCACGAGCGACCTTGGCCGCCGTCGTTCCCTCGACGAGCTCCATCGCCATATAGAGCTCACCGGCCTCTTCTCCGAAATCGAAAACTTGCACCAGGTTCGGATGCGTGAGCTGCGCGCAGAGGCGCGCCTCGTCGATGAACATCGCCACGAATTCGGGATCGGCGGCGAGCTGCGGGAGGATGCGCTTTAGCGCGATGCGCTTGGAGAAACCGTGCGGCCCCTCGCGGCGCGCAATGTAGATTTCGGCCATCCCGCCGGTAGCGAGTTTTTGCAGCAGCTCGTACGGACCCAACCTGGCAGGTGTGGGCGAGTACGGGACCTGCATCGTCTCTCAATCTTGCCTAACCCGAGCGCTTGCCGCAAGAGACGAGCCACGCGACCGATTCGCAGTTTCCGCGCAGAGTCCGCTGGGAAAATGCGCTTCTGCCTACCTCGCCACCAAGCACCTCTCTCGCACGTACCCGTGGCGGCCGCCGCGCGCCGCTTTTCTGCTCATCGTCAAAAGACTGACCGTGTCCGCGGAGACCTAGGAAGCGAATCGGAGTATTGCTTGCCTCGCGGCACCTGCAGGAATAAACCGAGGCTTGGCCCCGGTTGCCAAGGTATTCAGGTTGCGCACCTCATATGACGTCACAGGCGACGACTCAAGCCAAGAGGAGATACTCATGACACGAACGCGAACCACGGCTCGGCGCACCAGCGCGCTCCTTGGGCTTCTTTGCACCGTATTGGCAGCCGCCATGGGGTGTGGTGGTGACAAAAAGCCCGAGCCGCGACCGCCGGCAGCGTACGTCCCGCCTCCCCAGCAGCCCAACCAAGCTGCGCCGCTACCGCCGCCGACGTCGCCCACGGCGAGCTCGATCAGCATCGACGACGCCATTCTCAAAGCTTGCGGTATCGCTGCCCCGAAGGCGCACTTCGCATTCGATTCGGCCAACGTTCAGAGCCAAGACACGAGCACGCTCGACCAAGTCGCCCGCTGCTTCATCAGCGGCCCGCTCAAGGGGCGCACGCTCAAGCTGGTCGGTCACGCCGATCCGCGCGGTGAGACCGAGTATAATTTCGTGTTGGGCAACTCGCGCGCAGATGCCGTGGGCGGGTTCATGCGTTCCAAAGGAATGGACACCGGCAAGATCGCCACGACCTCGCGCGGCGAGCTCGACGCCAGTGGTGTGGATGAGCCCGGTTGGGCGCGCGATCGCCGCGTCGACCTTCTGCTCGGCAACTAGGCCGCCGCCATCACGCTCGAACATGACCGCTCCCGAAACCGGCGCTCCCACCATCAAGCTCGATGCGGTCAGCCTGCTCTGGCATGCGTCGACGCCCATCCGGCTCACGGTGCTCCTCTTGCTCGTCGCCGGCGTCGGCGTGTGGCTCATTGCCGTTCTCAAATTCTTGCAAACGGCGCGTGTGCGCGCCTCGCATCGTGCGTTCGAACGCGCGAGCGAGGGCGCGACGGGGGGGCAGGAGCTCTACGCGGTAGCCGTATCGCATCGACATTCGCCCGGAGGGCGGATCGTGATGACGCTCGCCTCGCGCGCGCCGGGTGCCACGGTCGATCGCTTGCGCGCCATCGCCGATCGCGCGCTCGTCGATGAGCGGGCGCGCGCGACGACGCTCATGGCGACGCTCGGTTCGATCGCCGCCGCATCGCCGTTCATCGGTCTTTTCGGAACCGTCTACGGCATCATGGACGCGTTCGTCCGAATTGGTCAGGAGAAGAGCGCGTCCCTTCCCGTGGTCGCCCCTGCCATCGGCGAAGCGCTGATCACCACCGCCATCGGTCTCGCCGCCGCCATCCCGGCGGTCGTCTTCTATAACGCCATCGATAAGCGGGTCAGCCATTTGCTGGAGGAGATCGAGGCCTCCGCCGGCGAATGGATTCTCCTTTTTGCACCGCGCACCGCCGACGTTGCAGTGCCACTGACACGTCCCATCTCGTTCCCGCCCGCCGGCGGGGGAGCGGCCTACGGCGGCGGCCCCTGACATGGGTGCGCGCGTCAAAAGAGGCCGAAGCGGATTCACGGAGATCAACGTGACGCCGCTGGTCGACGTCATGTTGGTCTTGCTCATCGTTTTCATGGTGACGGCGCCGCTCCTTGCGACGGGGCTGCGCATCGATTTGCCCAATGTGCAGGCCGCCAATACGCCGGTCAAAGACGCCAAGCTGGTCGTCTCCATCACCAAAGAAGAACGGGTGATGCTCGGCGAAGTCGACGTCACCGCCAACCTCGAAAACGAGCTCCGGAACAACGTCCGGGTGCAGACCGAGAAGGAGCTCTACATCCGCGCCGACGAGCAGGCCCATTACGGGGTGGTTGCGCGCGCCGTGGCGGCGGCGCGATCGGCGGGGGTGACGTCCTTGAACCTCCTCGTCAACCCCGAAGAGGAACGTCGTTGACGACCACGGCCAACTTCTCCTTGACCGAGATCGGGCTCGGTCTGGTCGTCGCGGTGTTTGCGGAAATGGGAGGGCTCCTGCTCCTGCGCACCGGCGGAGGTTCGGCTCTTCGGGCCGACATTTCCGACGAGAGAGCGCGTCCCATGTCGGTGGCCATCACGCCCATTCTCGATGACGCGCCGCTGCTCAAGCTCGGTTCCAAGCGTCAACCGGGAAAGCTCCCCGATCGGTGGGTCGCGCCGCGACCGGTGGCGCGCGCGGCGCCCGCTGCTTTTCCGAGTCCGCATGCGCCCCTCACGCCACATGCGATCCCCAGCGTCGCCGTCGCCGACGCCGGTCAGAAGCCACCGCCGCCGAACGCCGAGATCACGAAGCAGACCGATCTCAGCATCGAGGTTCCAGACGCCGGGCGCGCACCGGTGTCGAACGAGGAGGGCGCCGCCGACGGCGTCAAAGAGGGCACTGAGACCGACCCGCTCAAGGCGCACGCGGTCAGCTTGTACAGAGCGCAGCTCGACCGCTGGTTTTCCGCCAAATTCGCCATTCGCGGCAAGATCCCATTCGAAACATTGAAGACATTGAAGGGGACGGTCGTCGTAAAGATCGGCCCCGATCGCACCGTGACGGATTTCACCCTCACCAAACCGAGCGGCAACAGCACGTTCGACGAAGAGCTCCGCTCGACCATGGCGTCGCTCGTGACCAGCGGAGCCGAGCTCCCTCCCCCGCCGCCGATGTACCCCGACGTTCTCGGGTCGAGCCAGGCCTTCAGCTTTCATTGCACCAACCGGAGTAGCTGCGAATGACACGAAGCGCGTGCCGTGCCTTTCTATCTTTACTCACTGCGGCCGGGGTCACGATCGGAACAGGTAGCGTTTCGTCAGCCGATACCCCCCAGCCGCAAGAACAGCCACCCGACGAGAGCGTGCTCGGCACCGTCGACGTGACGGGCGCCGCCGCGGCGCCGCTCCCCAAATTGGCGGTGATGCCGATCGTCACCACCAACGAGGCCGACACGACGCTGCAGCTCGTCGTCAAAAAGGACCTCGACCTTTCCGGGCAATTCGAGGTGGTGAGCGACGATGCCGCTCCGAGCGGTCTCTATCTGCACGACTCGCCGATCGACGTAGCGGCCTGGCGATCGAAGGGCATCGCCATCTTGGTGCGCGTCTTGGCCAACAAGCTCCCTTCAGGGAAGATCGAGCTCCTCGGCACCGCCTATTTCGTGGGGCGCGGCGCCGCACCGGCATTCGAGCACCGCATCGAGAGCGACGCCGCCCTGGTGCGCGCTTCGTCGCACCGCATGACCGACGCACTCCTCGGCGCGCTCAGCGGTCGCCCCGGCGGGTTCGCAAGCCACATGGTCTACAGCGGTCGCGTCGGTCGCAACCGGCAGATCTTCGGCATCGACGCCGACGGCTTCAACCTCCACACCGAGAGCCCCGTAGGCGACACCGCAATTGCGCCCACCTTCGGCCCCAAAGGCGAGACGTATTACGCCTTGAGCCACGACTATATGCCTTTCAAGCTGGTGCGCGGGCCGTCGGCAACCCCGCTGCCGATCGCGCTCCCGGGGTCCGTCTTCGGCATCGCCTTCTCACCCGATCACAGCAAAATCGCCATTTCCGTGGCTCGCGACGGGACGAGCCATATCCACGTCGGCAGCGCGGATGGCACCGGCTTGCAGCCGATCTCCACCGTGCCGCTCGCGAACCACCCCGTGTTCGGACCGGGCGGCAAGATGGCTTATGTTGGCGGCGGCACCGCCGGGCAGCGCGTTTACATCGACGGAAAACCGATCTCGCCGGCCGGCTTCAATGCGTCGGCGCCGGCTTTTTGCGACACGCCCAACGGGCTGCTCGTCATTTTCACCGTGGGCGTCGGCGCGGGCGCCGATCTCGTCTCCACCGACGCGCGCGGCGGTAACATCGCGCGCATCACCCAGAACCAGGGCGCCAATTCGTATCCCGCATGCAGCCCCGACGGCCGCTTGCTCGCATTTTTCTCGACGCGCAAGAGCGACAAGGGTTCCGGGCTTTACGTCGTTCCACTGGCGTCTCTCGGCCACGCCCGACGCATTTCGAGCGAGCTCGGCGAATCGCTGCGCTGGGAAGCACTGCCGCCCGCTGATCCCGGCAAGACGCCGTGAGCGGCGGGTGATCAAGCGTTCTGCGTGGATTTTGCGTGCGCCGTGCGCACGGTCGACAAACGCCGCGCCAAGCCGGTAAAACGCGTCACCGTGTCGGAGCTGTTCACCGCTGTCTGCAGCGCGCGCTTCGAGCCCACGATGACGACGAGCCGGCGGCCCCGGGTCATGGCGGTGTAGAGAAGGTTGCGCTTCAGCATGACGAAATGCTGTGTATGGAGCGGCAACACCACGCACGGAAACTCGCTTCCCTGCGATTTGTGGATCGAGCACGCGTAGGCCAAGGCGAGCTCGTCGAGCTGACCCTCTTCGTAGACGACCTCGCGACCGTCGAAGGCGGCGGTGAGGGTGCGCTCTTCGCCGTCGATGGCGGCGACGTGCCCGACGTCGCCATTGAAGACATCGAGATCGTAATCGTTGCGCACCTGCATGACCTTGTCGCCCACCCGAAAAAGGCGCGTTCCGCGTACCACCGACGGCCCCTCGGGATTGAACAGCGTTTGCAGCTCCTGGTTCAGCGCCGCCGCACCGAGAAGCCCCTTGTGCATCGGCGTCAGTACTTGGATGTCGCGGGTTGGATGAAGACCGAATTTGCGTGGGATGCGCTCGGTCAGGAGCGCCTTCAGCGTGGCCAGGATCTCTTCCGGCTCTTGTCGCTCGATGAAAAAGAAATCGGCGCTCGGGTCATCCGCGGACATCACCGGGAGCTCCCCCTGGTTCACCCGGTGCGCATTGACGATGATCCGGCTCTCCTCGGCTTGTCGAAAGATGCGCGACAAGCGCACGACCGCCACGGCTCCCGATCGGATGAGGTCGGAGAGCACGCTGCCTGGTCCCACCGAGGGAAGCTGATCGACGTCCCCCACGAACACGAGCTGGCAGCGTGGTGGCAGCGCGCGCAAAAGGCTGTAGGTCATCGCCGTGTCGAGCATCGATGCTTCATCGACGATGATGATGTCGCCCTCCAAGGGATGGGACGGTCCACGGGCGAACGCATTCGATTTGGGCGTGAACTCGAGCAAACGGTGCAACGTGCGCGCTTCGTGCCCCGTGGTTTCGGCCATTCGTTTGGCCGCGCGTCCGGTGGGCGCCGCGAGAATGATGGTGCGCCCCTTTTTGGCGAGGATCTGGATGACGGCGTTGATGAGCGTGGTCTTGCCGGTACCGGGCCCTCCGGTGATGACGAGCACCTTGCTCTCCACGGCGAGCGCAATCGCTTCGCGCTGTTCGCGCGCCAAGGTCATGCCCTGCCGCTCCTCGAACCAGGCGATGGCGCGTTCCACGTCGATGACGAGAGGGCGCGCGGGCACTCGCGTGAGACGCTCGAGCAGCTCGGCGATGCCGCGCTCCGCAACGTAGAGCGGTTCGAGGTAAATGGTTTCGCCCTCCGGTGTCGGCTCGATGACGATCTGCTGCCGCTCCACCAGCGGACCGAGCGCGTCTTCCACGAGCTCGGCGCCGACCTCGAGCAAAGACCGCGCGCGCTCCACCAGATGAGCGCGCGGCGCGGCCACGTGCCCCTCGTCGGAGAGCGCGCGCAGCACGTGCAGCACGCCGGCCTGACAGCGTGCTGGCGCCGTCCGTTCGATGCCGAGGCTCTGCGCGATTTCGTCTGCCGTTTGAAAACCGATCCCGAAGATATCGAGCGCCAACCGATAGGGATTCTCGCGAACGGCGGCGATGGCCTTCTCACCGTATCGTTTGTAGATCTTCGTGGCGTGCGACATGGCCACGCCGTGCGAATGCAAGAAGACCATGACGTCTTTGATGGCACGCTGCTCGATCCAAGCGCGCCGTATCTGTTCGCTACGAACGCGGCCGATCCCCTCCACCTCCGTGAGGCGCTGGGGGTGCTCGTCGATGACTTCCAGGGTTTTCAAGCCGAAACGCGCCACCAGCCGCTCGGCCATCACCTTGCCTATCCCGTGCACCAGCCCCGAGCCGAGGTAGCGCTCGATGCCGGCCAGCGTCGCCGGGATCACGGTATGGAACGACTCGACCTGGAACTGCTCGCCGAAACGTTTGTCCTGAATCCAGCGCCCGGAAAGATGCAGGTTTTCGCCCGGCTTCACGCCGAGCAGATTGCCGACGGCCGTGACCGGCTCACGCCGGCCCGGCACGGCAATCTTGACGACGCTCCACGCGTTTTCTTCGTTGATGAAGGCGATGCGCTCGAGCGTGCCTTCGAGGGTCGACCCGCCGCCCGCCGATCGATCGCGCTGCGTGGGCAGCCGCTGTTGCGTGGGCACGGCGCGAGGGTAGCACGGGCCACGCGCACGGGTGCGCGCGCTAGTTCGTGGTCGCCACGATCCCGAGCGTGGTCGTGAAGAGCGTCTTGGAAACGCCCGGCGGCGACGCGTCGGGCGCCTTCGGAAAGCCTCCTTCCCAGCCGCTCTGGTCGCTCGTCACCGAGTCGATGCGCGGCTCGAGCTTGATGATGAGGTTCGGCGTCGGTGTGAGCGCCAAGGTCAGCGTGCCATCGACGACTGATGCAGCTTGGGCCGGCGGCGCACCCCAAACGGGCGCCATGTATCCATCAGGGTCCGACAAATAGCCGCCCCGCACTGCGAACGCGAAGAGATCGGTGACCGCGTAACCGAAGGTGAGATTCCCCCCGAACCAGCTCACGCTCCTTTCGGGATCGGCCATGGCCAAGGTGCCGGCGGCGAGTTTCTCCGTCCCGTAGTCGGCGTTGACGAGGACGTGTCCGTGCCCGAACTTGAAATCCGCCACGAGGTCCGCCAAATGGCGCCAGCGGCCGTTGGCTCCGGGGACCAGCGCCGGCGCGCCCATGGGGGAAGGAGCGAGATCGCTCTGCTCGGGACCTCCCACGTAGTTGACATAGACGGCGACTTCCTTGACGGGGGTGATGCCCACGGTGGCCCCGAATGTTTTCATCGCATTGTTGTCGATGCTGTTGTTGTAGCCGTTCACCGCGTAGAGCCTGAGGTCGAGTTTGTCGGAGACAGGGACGTCGACGCGCAAGCCCGTATGAAAAAGCGGCTGCGTCGTGAAGAGCGCGCTGCGCGTGTAGGTCATGTTGTATTGAGAATCGGCGACTTCGGCGCCGATCCAAGTATCGAACTTCCCGAAGTCGATCTGGAGCGGCACGCCGTCCACCGGCTTCCACGAGACGAACGCCTGTTTGACGAACGCGAGCCCTGCCGCTGCGTCGGGGCCAGCGTTGTAGAGGAGCGCGCCCGGACCAAAGCGCAGGCCCACCGTGGCGCCCACCGGCTCGGGCGCATAGCTGGCGGTCAGGCCTGCCCAATGCATCGCGAATCCATTGGTGACATCGAACGCGCGCCCCAGGTTCGTTCCGGTCTGGGGCTTCGGCGAGTTGGCATTCACACCCGCGTAGGCGTCGACGAAACCTTCGACCTTCAAGGCGTCGTACCACTTACGAACGACGACGACACCGACCGGCGCAATGATCACGGGAGCCGCGGGCTGAGGCGCGACGGCCGGCACCTCGGGCGCGCTCGGAGCCACAGGCACCGGCCCCGGATTGGGAGATTCCTGTCCCTGCGATGTCCGAGGCCAAACGGCGGCGGCGAGGAGTGCAGGCGCGAGTAAAAGACGACAGCCGGGCGGTGATTTCATACAGGTCTCCACGAAGGGCAGTGAGCAGCGCCGTCCGACGCCGGCGCGATTGCGCGCAGGGGTCGGACGAGGACCTCGCCCGGGCGACTCGTGCGAAGAGATCGTTGAGGCGTCGAGAGGTCCTCCGTTCGCACTAGCCCGAAACATGTTTCGCGCAGTTTTCGCGACGGCTTCGGATTGTCTCCGCGCGACAAATGCCGTGCGGGCGGCGGCAGGTTGCACCTCGTCGAGGAAACGTCGCCGTTACCTCACCGACCTAAATTCCGCTCTGTTTCGGGTCACGAAGTCGCGCGCCGAACGACGGCGAGAAACCCATCGCCGTAGCGCGCGATCTTGGCCGGGCCCATTCCGGGTACTTCTTCGAGCTCGAGCCGACTTGCCGGTCGGCGTGCGGCGATGGCGGCGAGCGTGCGATCGTGAGCGACGATAAAGGGCGCGACCCCCGACTCACTGGCGATGGTGGCGCGGTGCACGCGCAGCGCTTCGAAGAGCGTCGAATCGAGCCCGGAAATGGCCGCCGCCCTCTGCTCGGCGTCGCCCGACGTGAGAGGGCGGGGCTTGCCGCCGCGTCTTCTCACGACCACGCCCACCCCTGCTTCACTCGCGCCGCGCGAAAGTGGCAGTCGGATACGTACGGGCTCCTCGGCGCGCATGACCTTGGCGCCCGTGACCGTGAGCACGGGCGTCGGAAACTCGCCGCCGCTGAGATCGATCCATCCCGCCGCCAGCGCCGCGCGCAGCAAACGCATCACCTCGTCTTGGCTGCGCTGCGGCATGAGACCGTAGGTGGAGAGCCCATCGAAGCCGAAGCGAACGACGCGGTCGGTGCTCTTCCCCCGCAACATCTCGGCGATCGCTTGGATGCCCCCTCGGCCGCGGGCGCGCGCTACGGCCGCCAGAGTTTGCCGCAGGAGTTTGCTCTCCTCGGCCAGGGTCGCCGGATCGCCCTCGAGCGAGCGCTTGAAGTCGCGGCAAACGTCGCAGCGGCCGCATCCCCCGAGCGATTCGGCCTCGTCACCGAAGTAGCGCAGGATGAAGTCGTGGCGGCAGGTGGCGGCATCGACGTAACGGAGCAGCCCGCGGAACTGCGCCCACGCGCGATCGACTTGCTCGGACGCGGCCGGGCCGCCGTCGGAGCCGAGCTCGCAAAGACGACGCCGGAGCGTCACGTCGCCGGGTGCGAGCATGAGCAGACCGATAGCCGCAGCGCCGTCGCGCCCCGCCCGGCCGACCTCCTGGTAATACCCTTCGATCGATGCGGGTGGTTGAGCGTGGACGACTGCGCGAACGTCGGGGCGATCGATTCCCATGCCGAAGGCGTTGGTCGCGACGACGACGGAGAGCGTGCGCTCGGCGAAGGCTTTCTGCACGTCGGTGCGCACGTCGGCGCCGAGCCCGGCGTGGTAAGCGCGCGCCTTCCACCCCAGATCGACGAGACCCCGCGCCAAGTTTTCGGACCCGCGGCGCGTAGCCGCATAGACGATGGCCGCTCCGTTGGCGGCGCGATCTTTGGGCTTCGCCTTGCGCAGCGCGGGATCGGAAGGTGCGGCAAGGGCGCGCGTCAAGGCGAGATGCGTGCCCTGCAACGCGTCGCGCGGGCCCCCCACTTCACGCACGGAGAGCTCGAGATTCGGCCGCGCGAACCCGCGCAGGATGACCTTGGTGCCCGGTCCATCGAGCCGGAGCCGGACGCGTATCTCGCGTTGCGTATCGGGGGTGGCGGTGGCCGTGCACGCCAGGATGCGGCGCGGACGAAGGCGATCGATGAGCGTTCCGATCCGCAAATAATCGGGCCGAAAATCGTGACCCCATTGCGAAATGCAATGGGCCTCGTCGACGGCCAAGAGCGACAGGTCGAGGCCGTCGAGAAGATCGGAAAAGCCCTCGAACGCGAGCCGCTCGGGAGCGACGTAGACGATTTTGAACTCGCCGCGTCGCAGCCCGGCCAGCCGTTTTCTGCGCTCGTCCGCGTCCAACGTCGACGCCAGGAACGTCGCCGCGATTCCCCGTGCCGTGAGACTCCGCACTTGGTCCTGCATCAGCGCGATGAGCGGCGAGATGACGACGGTGGTGCCGGGCAGGACCACGGCGGGCAACTGGTAGCAGAGCGATTTACCGCCGCCCGTCGGCGCGATGAGAAGGACCTGGCCGCTATCGGCGAGGATGGCGTCGATGGCCTCCCGCTGCCAGGCGTGAAATGCCTGCAGCTGAAACCGCTCGGCCAGCACGCGCGTCAGGTCCGATGGCGGGGTGGAAGGCGCGGAAGACACGGGGGCGAGGCAAGATACCATCGAGATGCGTCCCGGTCTTGCGATGTTCGCGCCAAAAAATTCCTCCGACTTTTCGCGATGAGCGCGCGGCGCGAGCGGCGCCGTGAGCGGCGGGCGCCGACGTTCATGCGCGCCGGCGATCGCACGGACGGCGGACCCGCTGGCTCCGCGGTGCTCGTCGGCGCCGGATTCGGCATGCAACGCGGCGCGTCGCTTTTTGCAGCCAGCCCAGCGTTTTTTTTGCAGCGGAGCGCGCTGCGCGGTGGGTGCGAGTTGTGGCAGAGTGCGCCCATGTCGCCGTCCAGCTCGCGCACTGCCGATCGCTTTCCGCCGCAGGTCAAATACATCCTCGGCAACGAAGCGTGCGAGCGGTTCAGCCTCTATGGCATGCGCGCCATTCTGGTGACGTACATGACGGGCGTCCTGCATCTCAGCGACTCCGAGGCCGAGTGGGTGCATCATCTCTTCGTGGCGTCGGTTTACTTCATGCCTCTCGTCGGAGGATGGCTCGCCGATCGCTATTTCGGACGCTACGCGGTCATCTTGTGGATGTCGCTCGGCTACGTCGCGGGACACGCCTGCATTGCCTTTTTCGAAGGCGAGGCCGGTCTCTACGCCGGACTCGCCCTGATTGCGATGGGCTCGGGTGCCATCAAGCCGAACGTGTCCACCTTCGTGGGCGATCAGTTCGGCCCTGGCCGGGAGTCGCTCATGGAAAAGGCCTACTTCGCCTTTTATTGGGCCATCAACATCGGTTCTATCAACGGCCAGTTCTTCATCCCCAAGATCCGCACGTGGTACGGCTGGCAGATTGCATTCGCAGTCCCCGGCGTAGCGATGGCGCTCTCGCTCGTCATCTTCCTCGTCGGCAAGCGTCACTACATCAGGCCGCCCCCTTCCGGACCGCAGCCAGAATCGTTCGGTAAGGTCTTCTTTCACGGGCTGGCACGCGTCGGCGCGCGCCGACCAGGCAAAGGCCTTCTCGACGGCGCGCGCGACAAGTTTTCTCCTCCGGCCATCGCCGCGGCAGAAGCGGTCCTCGGGATCATCGCCGTGTTCTTCCCCTGCATCGCCTTTTGGATGTGCTTCGATCAGTACAGCTCGAGCTGGGTGTTGCAGGCGCAGAAGATGGATCTCGACCTGTTCGGCGTCCCTATCGAAGCCGAGCAGTTTGGAACCCTCGACGCTTTGCTCATCCTCGTCATGGTGCCCGCTGCCGCAGCTGCATTCGGCGCGCTCGAAAAGCGCGGCCGCGGCATCAGTCGTCTTGCCCGCATGACCGGGGGCATGTTCATCACCGTCCTGTCCTTCGCGAGCGCCGCCCTGGTGCAGCACGCACTCGACGCAGGCGTGCACGTCAATATCGTCTGGCAGAGTTGGCAGTATTTCTTTCTCGCCGCTGGCGAAACGCTGGTCAGCGTGACGGCGCTCGAGTTCGCGTATTCGCAGGCGCCGAAATCGATGAAGAGCACCATCATGAGCGTGTGGTTTTTAACCTTCTCGATCGGCAACCTCTTCACCGGTCTCATCGCCAAGGCCAATCCTTTTCAAGGAGCGGCGTTCTTCTGGTTCTTCTCCGGCATCACGCTGGTCGCGGCCGTCCTCTTCGCCATGATCGCCAAACGTTACCGGTCGCCAATCCACGCCGAAGGCGAGCTCCCGCCGAACGCCGCACCTGCTGCTTGACCTCGCTGCAGTTCGACACAGGTCGGGAGACCACGGACAGGTGCCCACTTGTGCCGACTTTCCCACCGATCCAGAGCACGGGTCGTCGGCGCTCCTGCCCCAACGGATCCCCATTAAGGACCCAGCTTTTCCACAATGGAAACGGAGTAATTCCAGTTACTTGAATCGAGCTTTCCACCGTCGTCCCGAGGAAACGTGACGGCGTGACGCACGCGCTTCAAAGGAGCGAAAGCGAGCTCAGGTTTCCACCTAAAGCGTCGTACGGTCTGTGACAATGGGGAAACCAGCCATGCCCGCGGAGCCAGTCGCGCCGCCGGGCGATCGGAGTTCTGTGGCGATACCGCTGCGTAAGGGCCTTCCCCACGGTCGCATTCTCATTGCCGACGACGAACCCATGCTCCTGCGCGGGTTCGATCGGGTGCTCTCGCGCGCGGGCTACGAAGTCATCACCGCGAACGACGGCGAGCAGGCCGCCGAGCTGCTCAATCAGATGGAGTTCGATGCCATCGTGAGCGACATCTCCATGCCCGGCATGAACGGCATCCAGCTCTTGCGCCGCGCGCGCGAGCGCGATCTCGATGTGCCCGTCTTGCTGGTGACTGGTGCGCCTGCCATCGAGACCGCCGTCGAAGCGCTCGAGTACGGCGCGTTTCAGTACCTGACCAAGCCGGTCGACTCGAAGCAATTCGAACAGGCGGTCGAAAAGGCCGTGCAACTGCACCGCATGGCGGTCATGAAGCGCGAGGCGCTGGCGCTACTCGGCACCAACCAATCTTTGGCCGGTGACCGCGCCGGACTCGAAGCAAGCTTCGAGCGCGCCATCGACACCCTGTGGATGGCGTACCAACCCATCGTGCGGGCACGCGATCATGCTCTCTTCGGACACGAGGCCCTCCTGCGCAGCAAGGAGCCGACGCTGCCCCATCCCGGCGCGATCCTCGACGCCGCCGAGCGGCTCGATCGACTTCCCGAGCTCGGCCGCACCATTCGCGCTGCCGCGGCCATGCCGGTGCAGGACAACCCCGATTCGGGCCTCCTTTTCGTCAACCTGCACACGCGCGATTTGCTCGATCCCACGTTGACGTCGCCGGAATCTCCGCTTTCCAAGATCGCCAGTCGCGTCGTGCTCGAGATCACCGAGCGCGCGTCGCTCAACGAGATCAAGGATATCCCTTCCCGCGTAGCCCAGCTTCGCGCGATCGGGTTTCAGATCGCGATCGACGATCTCGGCGCAGGATACGCGGGCCTCACCAGCTTCGCGCTTCTCGAGCCCGAGATCGTCAAGCTCGACATGACGCTCGTGCGCAACGTGCACAAGCAATCGACCAAGCAAAAGCTCATCAAGTCGATGGCCGCGCTCTGTAAGGACATGGGAATGATGGTAGTGGGGGAGGGCGTCAGAACATCGAAGAACGCGACGCGCTCGTCGACCTCGGTTGCGACCTTCTGCAGGGTTATCTGTTCGCTAAACCCGCCCCCGCGTTCCCGCCGTTCTCGTGGGGAACCTGAAGGGCAAACCCGGCAAGCGCGCGACCGGCAACGGTGCGCTTCAACCTCCCCGCGTGGTGGAGCTCGCGCGCCATTCCGCGAGCGAGGCGGCAAAAAACGAGGCGCCGTATTTTCTGCCCGACGCGCCGGAAGCCACTTCCGTCGAGGTGCGCCGCCCCAAACCGCAGGCGCCCGAAAGCAAGGGAAACGCGGCAGCTTTGCCGGAGAAGCCAATCTTCGTGCCGAAAGGCGGTCCCAAGAAGGAGCTGCCCGAAAAAGAGCCGACGCGAAAAAAGCCGTCGAGCCGCCCCCCTTCCGAGGCGCACAATCTCCATCCCCGGTTTCGCGCGCTCATGGCCGTTCCGCTCCTTTCCGCGGTGCTCCTCGCCATCGCGTTGGCTACGACGGGGCCCGAGCGTGCTGGCCTTTACCGCGTCGAGCTCGCCATCGTGGAGGGGCTCGGCTTCTGGGGTTGCCTGGCAGCGGCACTGATTTTCGAAAACGGCGACTACCTGCGCCGCGCGTGGTTTCTCGAGATGAGTTGCTTCGGCCTCATCTTCGTGGGGGACCTCACCCTCACCACCGGAATCTTCTCGCACAGGCCGTGGACGGCACTCGCCAACGGCGTGCTCACCCTCATGGCCAATGCCGCCGCGATGGGAGGCACTTTCAAGCTCGCCCGCGCGGCACGCGTGGCCGGCATCGAAATGCCGGGCTCCGATGCCACGCGTCGCGGCGTGCAGGCGTTGGCGCTCGCGTTCGCGCTGCTTGCTGCAGGTCCAGCCGCAGTCGTCAGCGCGCGTCAGGTGATGGCCGGCGATCAGACCGGGCTCATGTATTTCGCGTCGTGCCTCGGCGACATCTTCTGCTTTGCGATGATCGCGCCACTTCTACTGACGACGGTCGCGATGCGCGGCGGCCTCTTGGCGTGGCCCTGGGGGTTCAGGACCGCGTCGGGTCTCGCCTGGCTCATCTTCGATGCTGTGCAGACGCTCGCACCCATCGCTTTCGGCATCGCGCCCGAACATGCGCGCCCCTACCAAGAGGTCGCCCGCTGCTTGGCGTGCACTTGCGCCTTCTCGGCGGGACTCGCGCAGCGCTGGATCATCATCGACGCCTCCGGCTGAGTCCGCGAAACGTCTTCGAGCAAGCTCGTCGTCGAAGACGAGTGTTGAAAAACTGTGTAGGATCGTGCACCGACCGCACGTCTAACGAGCATCGCGTCATTCGGACGTGGTATCCGACTGATGACCTCCGCATGGTCGACGTGACGATCGATCCAGCTTCGAGAACCTGACAGAATCGCGCGAAATGAAAGCCGCCAGAGCCTGGATCATCGGCGCGGTCGCGTTGGCAGCCGCTGGAGTTGGTGGATTCGCGTGGACGCGAAACGCCAAACCACCCGAACCCAAATACGAGACGGTCAAGGTCGACCAGGGGCGCATCGTCGCGCGGGTCACCGCCACCGGGACGGTGTCCGCCCTCGTCACGGTGCTAGTCGGCAGCCAGGTCTCGGGTCGCATCGCGCAGCTCTTCGCCGATTTCAACTCGACGGTCAAAAAGGGGCAAGTCATCGCCAAGATCGACCCCGAGCTCCTCAAAGCGGCCGTCGAGCAAGCTGGCGCCAACTATACCGCGGCGAAAGGCAATCTCGCCAAATCGGAGGCGCAAGCCATCGACGCGGAACGGCAGTTCGAGCGCGCCAAGGCCTTGGCCGAAAAGCAGCTCATTGCCACCGCCGATCGCGACACCGCCGAATCGACCGCGGCCGCGGCGCGGGCCCAGGTGGCGGCGTCACAGGGATCTGTCGCTCAGGCCAATGCGTCACTGCACCAAGCCGAAGTGAATCTCGCCTATTCGACCATCAAGTCACCCATCGACGGCGTGGTCATCTCGCGCAGCGTCGACGTCGGCCAAACAGTGGCGGCGTCGCTCCAGGCGCCCACGCTCTTCACCATCGCCGAAGACCTCAGCAAGATGCAGGTCGACACCAGCGTCGCCGAGGCCGACGTCGGCAAACTACGGCCGGAGATGTCGGCCACTTTCTTGGTCGACGCTTATCCCCAAGAGCGATTTCGGGGTCGCGTGCGGCAAATTCGAAATGCGCCCCAGAACGTGCAGAACGTCGTCACCTACGACGCCGTCATCGACGTCGACAATCCCGAGCTGAAGCTGAAACCCGGCATGACGGCCAACGTCACGTTCATCTTCGCCGAGAAGAACGATGCGCTGCGCGTGCCGAATTCCGCGCTCCGGTTTCGCGCGCCCGCCGAGCTGACGCGCAAGGCGGAGCCGGCCGCATCGAGCTCGAACGCGGCCCGCACCGAACCCGGCGCAGCACCTTCGGGCGAAAGGGCCGCACCGGAAAAGCCGCGCCAAGGGCGCGGCGGCGAAGGCCGCAGCGGCGAGGGTCGCGGAGGCTCTTCGCGCGGAGGGCCGCGCGAAGAGCCTGATCAGCGGACCGTGTGGGTGCTGCCGATGCTGGGCGAACCCAAGCCGGTGCGCATCCGCACGGGCATCTCCGACGGGACGCTCACCGAGGTGGTGGAAGGCGATCTGCACGCCGGCGACGTGCTCGTCACCGAAATGTCCGGTGGTGCCGAGGACAAACCGGCGACAGGTCCGGCGGGTGGAGGCCCCCCCGGAGGAGGGCTCCGGCGCGTGTTTTGAGGTTGGCATGAGCCAAACCCCCGCCCTGCTCGATCTCGACGCCGTCACCAAGACCTACCATCTCGGGGACGTGCCGGTGCAGGTGCTGCACGGAGTCTCGCTGCGCGTCGAACCCGGGGAATCGCTGGCCATCATGGGGTCATCGGGCTCGGGCAAATCGACGCTCATGAACATCCTCGGCTGCCTCGATCGACCGAGCTCGGGGCGCTACTTGCTCAACGGCAATGACGTCTCGCGGCTGAGCCGCGGCGAGCTCGCCGAGGTCCGTAACCGCACCATCGGTTTCGTCTTTCAAAACTTCAACCTGCTCTCTCGCACGAGCGCGGTCGAAAATGTCGAGCTCCCTCTCATTTACGCGGGGGTTGGAACGCGCGACCGAACGAAGCGCGCGAAAGCGGCGCTCGATCGGGTCGGGCTCGCGTCGCGGCTCGACCATCACCCGAGCCAGCTCTCGGGAGGTCAGCAGCAGCGCGTCGCGATCGCACGCGCGCTGGTCACCAGTCCCAAGCTCATCCTCGCCGACGAACCGACGGGCAACCTCGACTCGCGCACCAGCGTCGAGATCATGGCCCTCTTCCAGGAACTGGGCGAATCGGGCATCACGGTCGTCCTTGTTACCCATGAGATCGACATCGCGGCCTATGCGCGCCGGGTGATCGTGCTGAAAGACGGTCTCATCAAAGACGACCACCGGCAGGAGCCGGAGCGCGCCGCCCCGGCGACGCCGCCCACGCCGGAGGTGAAGACGGCATGAACCCGCTTCTCACCTTCCGCCTCGCGCTGCGCGCTCTCTTGCGCAACAAGATGCGCTCCTTTTTGACCATGCTCGGCATCATCATCGGCGTCTCTGCCGTCATCGCCATGGTCGCCATCGGCGAAGGTGCGAAGGCGCAGGTCGAGAAATCTTTTGCCGCCATGGGGACGAGCCTGCTCATCGTCATGCCCGGGTCTTCCACCTCGGGGGGCGCGCGCGGCGGATTCGGATCGCAGCCCACGCTGACGTGGGACGACCTCAAGGCAATCCAGACGGAGGTGACGTCCGTGAAAAGCGCGGCCCCGGTGCTCCGGTCGTCGGCGCAGCTCGTCAGCGAAGATCAGAACTGGACGACGACGGTGCAAGGGACGACGCCCGACTATTTCGACATCCGCAATTGGAGCATCGCCAACGGAACGAGCCTCACCCAGTCCGATGTCGAGGGGGGCACCAAGGTCATCGTTCTCGGGCAAACGGTCGCTTCGCGGCTCTTCGGCTCCGGGGACTGCGTTGGCCAAGTGGTGCGCATCAAGAACACGCCGTTTCAGGTCGTCGGCGTGCTGCAAGCCAAAGGACAGTCGCCCACGGGGCAAGACTACGACGACGGCGCCTTCGTCCCGGTGACGACGTTTCAATCGAAAATCCAGGGCGGGCTACAGAAATATTTGAGCGGAACCGTTTTCGTGAGCGCCACGAGCGCGGCCGACACGGCACGGGCGCAGACCGCGGTGACCAATCTGCTTCGCGATCGACACCGCATCCCGACGGGCGTCGACGACGACTTTTCCATTCGCAATCTCACCGAAATCGCCGGTGCGCAGCAAGAGGGCACCAAGACGATGACGACCCTCTTGGCCAGCATCGCGTTCGTATCCCTCGTGGTGGGAGGAATTGGCATCATGAACATCATGCTCGTCAGCGTCACCGAACGAACGCGCGAGATCGGCGTGCGCATGGCGGTGGGGGCCAAGCCGCACCACATCCTCGCGCAGTTTCTCGTCGAGGCGCTCACCCTCTCGCTGCTCGGCGGGCTTCTCGGCGTCGCCATCGGAATTGGCGGCGGCGCGTGGCTCGCTGCGAAATTCGCGTGGCCAATTTTGGTTCGACCCGACATCGTCGGGATCTCGGTCGTGTTCAGCGCCATGGTCGGCGTATGCTTCGGCCTCTATCCTGCGCGAAAGGCGTCCCTTCTCGACCCCATTGAGGCGCTCCGGTACGAGTGATGGATCCCACTTCCTTCCTGTTCGTGACCTGTGCCTTGGCCGGAGCTGCGCAAGCCGTGCCCGCCCCGCCCACACTGCCGCCCGCGTCCGCTGCGCCCACGGTACCTTCCACCACGCCGACGACGACGCCGTCCGCTTCCGCTTCCGCGCCGGCTGCCTCTTCGGCGCCGGTACCTCCCTCCCCGCCCACGAATCGTGTGCTCACCCTTGCCCAGGCGACCGATACCGCTCTGACGAGCCAACCCCTTTTGCGTCAAGCGCAGGCTCAGAGCAGCGCGGCTGACGCGCGCGCCGATCAAGCACGCTCCCCGCTCTTGCCACAGGTCAACGCGAGCGCGACGTACCAGCGCGCGACGGCCAATTTCTCGGCGCGCCCCGGGGCGCTCCCTTCGCAGCTATCGACCTCCGCTCAGGGCGCCAGCTTCGCAACCTACGACTACTGGAGCTTCGGCGTCAGCGCCAACCAGACCATCTACGATTTCGGCCAGGCGCGCGGCCGGTGGCACGCTGCCGAGGCGACGGCGGAAGGTCAGCACGAAACCGCCCGGGCCACGCGCTTGGCGACCGTGCTCAACGTGCGAACGGCCTATTTTCAGGCGCGCGCGCAAAAGTCGCTCGTATCCGTGTCGCGCGAGACCCTCACCAACCAAGAACGCCACCTCGAGCAAATCAAAGGCTTCGTCGAGCTCGGAGCGCGCCCCGCGATTGACCTCGCCCAGGCCCGTACCGACGTCGCCAATGCCAAGGTGCAGGTCATTGGCTCCGAAAACGCGTACGCAACCGCCAAGGCACAGCTGAACCAAGCGATGGGAGCGCCGCAACGTACGGACTACGACGTCGCCGACGAGACGCTGGCGGCCCTCACCGAAGAAGATCAGCCCCTCGACGCCCTCGTACAAGTGGCGTTCGCCGCTCGGCCCGAGCTCGTGGCCTTGAGCAAGCAGGTCCAAGCGCAAGAACTCCAGCTTCGCGCCGTCAAGGGCGCCTACGGACCGACGCTGGGTGCGTCAACGGGGCTCACCGACAACGGCCGGCAGCTCGACAACCTGGCCTGGAATTGGAACGTCCAGGTTTCTCTCAACTGGTCCGTATTTCAGGGCATGCTCGTGCCCGCGCAGGTCCGCGAGGCGGAGGCGAACCTGGTCGGAATCAAAGCACAACGCGACGGCACCGAGAACCAGCTCCGCCTCGAGGTCGAGCAAGCACGCTTGGCCGTGCGCTCCAACAAGGCCAGCATTGCGGCCGTCGAGGAGGCGCTCGTCAACGCGCGCGAACGCCTTCGCCTTGCGGAGGGCCGCTACCAAATCGGCGCCGGGAGCATCATCGAGCTCGCCGATGCGCAGATCGCGGCGGCCAACGCTGCGGCGCAGCGCGTGGCCGGCGACTACAATCTCGCGGCCGCCCGCGCCCAGCTCATGAAAGCGCTGGGGCGCGAGTAAGCCTTTACCGGTTTCTTACCCCTTACGGCCGGGGCGCGGCGGGTCGACCATGGGGAGCGGCGGGGGCACCGTCTTGCCGCGCTTGCCGGACAAACCCGGGAGCGCCGCTTTTCGTGACGGTGTGCTCGCCACCACGGGGTCGGACGCCTGCTCCGCGCCGTTGGGTCCGAAGAGATCGTCTTCACGTTGGAAGATCTGCGTAATGTCCGTGGGATCGGGCTGATCCGAGGGCTCGGACTGCGTCAGCACGACGTCGAGATCGTCGACGGCTTCTCCGGCGGGAACATTGACCGGGTCTTCCAGCCAGTCTCCCTCGTCGGGTCGCGACGGTGTCTCGAGCGCGCGCAAGAGGTCCTCGGGGGGAGGCGAAAGCTCGACGTCTTCCCGTGGAGGGGCATCGGGCGGCGGCATGTCTTTCGAGCCGCCTTCTTTGGTGCTCTTGGTCCCCGCCTCTTTCCCGGACGCGAAGACATCGCGTGAGGAGGGCGACTCTTTGGGGGCGAGCGATTTACCCTCCGACCAATCGGACCGCGACGGCGGTGTGGACCCGCGATGACCGTCCGGTTCCCCTTCGTCCGCCTTGAACTTGTCCTTCACCAGACCGTTCTTTTGCGCAAAAGCATCCATGGCCGAAAGAAGAACGGCGTTGGACGTCTTAGCGACCAGGGTCGGCCATCCGAGCGCATTGAGCAGCCCACGGGGTGAGCCGTCGCCGGATTCGTGAATCTTTTTGATCCAGTCGGCGAGCTCGGTCTTGCTCATGCCTTCGACGAGCACGTCGGTGCCGTGCAGCTTGCCCCCGCCGCTCTCGAGCGTGTCGAGAAACCAGCGTGCATCGAGCAGCTCGAGATCGTAAGCCGTCTCGAGAGCGCGTTGAATCGAGTACTTGGTGTGTTTTCCACCGCGCCAGAACCGCCACCAATCCGCCAGCTCGACCCAGCCGATGATGAGCTCGGGGGCGAGACCGTCTTCGAAGGTCTGGTCATCGATGTCGCCGGCCACGAACGCGTCGTGAACGACGGCGCGGACCTTGGGATCGTCGTCGCGCATCGCCGCCTTGCGGCCACGGATGCCCCACGAAGCGATGATCGGACCGCGGACGTCTTGCGGCAGGAATTTGAGGATGCGATCCCGAGCGATTCCGTCGTCATAGGGAAAGAAGTGCTCGCGGAACTCCCGCTCGGAGCGGCTGCGCCCTTCCGGCGTCCTTCTATCGCGTTCAAGCGAGAGGCAGAATTTCGTTACTGACGAATCGAGATCGTTCGTTGCTGTGTGTTGGTCGTCCACGCTGTCACCTCAAGTCGGCAGCGGTAGTCTCGCAGACCTCGCAAAGCAGAGCAATGGTGCAATGCGGTCACCGTGCAAGGTGGCTCAGATTGTCTGACGCTACGCGTAGGGTCGCAGCCGGGCGTACGGAAGGGAGCCCGCGAGCACCCGGGCCTGCTCCCTCCCCTCCAGGAGCTCGCTAATGGGGTCCCATCGCCCCGCGACGAGCGCTTGACGCGCCCCTTCAGGAATCGACAGCATAGAACGGAACCCATCGTCCGTACGGACGACCTTTTCGATGAGGTCGACCGTGACGAGCGTTTCTGGCCGGCCGCCCGTCCGCGCCGCCAGCTCATCGAGGCGCGATCGTTCGAGGGTGACGCATGGCATTCCCAGCGTCGTCGCGTTACCGAAGAAAATTGCCGCAAAGCTTTCCGCCACGAGGGCCTGAAAGCCGCGCTTCGCGATCGCCTGCGGCGCGTGCTCGCGCGAGGAGCCACACCCGAAGTTGCGATCGGCAATGAGCACCGTGGCCTGCGCGAAGCGCGGATCATCGAGCGGATGCCCCGTCGAGGACCCGTCCGGGGCGAACCGTACATCGTAGAAGAGCTGTTCCCCGAGCCCGTCGAAGGTGACGCTCTTGAGGAACCGAGCGGGGATGATGCGATCGGTGTCGACGTCTTCCCCCGGTACATGGACCGCGGGCCCTTCCACGCGTTCGATCTTGCGCAGCGCCATGTTCAACTCCTCCCGATGGCGAAAACGTCGCGGGCATCGGCGACAGCGCCCCGCACCGCCGCCGCGGCGACCATGACGGGGCTCATCAAAATGGTGCGACCCGTCGGACTTCCCTGCCGTCCCTTGAAATTCCGATTCGAAGAAGACGCGCAGAGCTCGTCGCCCACCAATTTGTCGGGATTCATGGCGAGACACATCGAACATCCCGGCTCGCGCCATTCGAAACCCGCTTCGCGGAATACCCGGTCGAGCCCTTCGGACTCCGCAGCACGCGCGACCTCCATCGATCCCGGCACGGCCAAGGCGCGCACGCCCTCTGCCACCTGCTTGCCCTGGAGATACTTCGCCACCTCGCGAAAATCCGAGAGGCGGCCGTTGGTGCAGCTGCCGATGAAGGCCACCCCGATCGGCGTCCCCTCGATGGGCTGGCCGGCGGCGAGCTGCATGTAGCTCAGCGCTTCTTCGACGAGCGATCGATCGGCTGGGCCGGCCGCTTCGTCCGGCGCCGGCAGCCGCTCTTTGACGGAAATGGCCTGCCCGGGATTGATTCCCCAAGTGACCGTGGGTGCGATGTCGGCGGCATCGAAGCGAACGACGTCGTCGTAGGGCGCGTCGGCGTCGGAGGCGATTGATTTCCAGAATTCCACCGCCGCTTCCCACGTCGCTGCGGGCGGCGCGAACGGGCGCCCTTTCAAGTAAGCAAACGTCTTCTCGTCGGGATTCACGTAGCCGACCCGCGCGCCACCTTCGACGGACATGTTGCAGAGGGTCATGCGCTCTTCCATGGAGAGCGCGTCGATGGTGGAGCCGCCGTATTCGTACGCGTATCCCGCACCGGCGGAGACGCCGAGGCGGCGAATGACGTGGAGGATGTCGTCTTTGGCGTACACACCGGGCCCGAGCGTGCCGCTGACTTCGATGCGGCGCACTTTCAAGCGCGCCAGCGCCAGGCACTGGGTGGCGAGCACGTCGCGAACCTGTGTCGTACCGATGCCGAGCGCGATCGCGCCGAATGCGCCGTGCGTCGAGGTGTGCGAGTCGCCGCACGCGATGGTGAGTCCCGGTTGGGTGAGCCCGAGCTCGGGCCCGATGATGTGCACGATGCCCTGGCGCCCCGACGCGCGGTCGAAAAACGTGATGCGGTGCTGGCGGCATGCCGTCTCCAAGGCGACGACCATGCCTTCCGCGAGCGCGTCGCGAAATGGGCGCTTGTGGCCGTCGGTGGGGACGATGTGATCGAAGGTCGCGAACGTCCGCTCGGGCATGAGAACGCCGAGACCGAGGTCGCGCAGCATGCCGAACGCCTGAGGGCTCGTCACCTCGTGAATGAGGTGCAGGCCCACGAGCAGCTGCGTGTCCCCCGAGGGGAGCCGGCGCACCGTGTGCAATTCCCACACCTTGTCGAAGAGACTTTGGCCCATCGTGCGTCCTCGCCCGGAACTCTGGCAGCCGCAGTCGATTAGGTCTACTGAATCTTCATGCGCTTTTAGTTAAGATAAACTACATGATCGATCCTGCCCTCGTACCGGCGCTGCGCGACGTTCTCACGGTGGCACAGACGGGATCGGTCGCCGCGGCGGCGCGCCGCCTTTACAAGACCCCTTCCGCGGTGAGTCAACAAATGCGGCGCGTCGAGGCGCACTTCGGCGTTGCTATCTTCGAACGTGACGGGCGCGGCGTGCGACCAAGCGCCGCCGGCGAAACGGCGCTCGTCGCCGTAGCGCGGCTGTTCGACGAAATCGAAGCCGCGTTCGGTGTTTTGACCGCGCTCTCCGGCCATGCCGCCACCACGCTGCGCGTCGCTGCCAGCGACTATCTCGGCAAGGGGTTGCTCTTGCCCGTCATTCGCCGGCTCTTCGCGGAGGACGCCGGCCTTCGCTTCGAAATCACGACCATGCATTCCATCGCCGCGCCGCGCTCGGTGGCACGCGGCGACGTCGACTTCGCCGTCGTCACCACCACCGAAACCACGGAGGGTCTGCTCGAGAAGCGTCTTTTTCGACAGCCATTCTTCTGGGTGGGGCCCCATCGACGCGGCGACACTCGCTCCCTTCGCGAGCGGCTACGCGACGAACCCGTGCTGCGACTGTCGGCGGGCAGCCAAGGGCGGCGCCTTCTCGATGCGTTTCTCGAGGCACAGCGCGTGCGCCCGGTCTCGACCATCGATGTGCCGAGCGCGTCACTCCTCTTGTCGTACGCCTCGGGGGGCATTGGCATTGGTCTCGCACCCGCGCTCGCTGTGGCAGAAGCGCCGCGCATGCGCATCCAAACGGAGCCCGCGCAGGTGTCGCCGCTTCCGGTGAAGGTTGTATGGCGCGCGAACTATCGGCTCACTGCGCCTTTGGAGCGGTTCGTGCAGCGCATCGCGGCCGCAGGTCATGAAGCAGCCCAACGGATCCGCAATTTTGCAAGAACAGCGCCAGAGCGCTGAATTTACACACTGTCCTCCCCGAGCAATGCACGCTAACAGGGAGCCCATGCTCGTGGAGCGTTTCCGAGCGGTGCGGTCTTTTTCAACGACCCTGGCCGAGCCGCTCCGCGAGGAAGATTGCGTGGTGCAGTCGATGCCCGACGCAAGCCCGACCAAGTGGCATCTGGCGCACACGACTTGGTTCTTCGAGACGTTCGTGCTCGCGCGCGTGTTGCCGCGCTATCGGGTGTTTCATCCAGCCTACGGCTTTCTTTTCAATTCCTACTACGACGCCGTCGGCAACCGACATCCGCGGCCGGAGCGCGGGCTTTTGACGAGGCCGAGCCTCGACGAAGTGCGGCGCTATCGCGAGCACGTCGACGCCGCCATGACCGAGCTCTTGGCACTTCCCGACGGGCCCACGCGCGAGATCCAGCCCGGCGTCGACGTCGCGTTTGCCACACGGCTCGGGCTCGAGCACGAGCAGCAACACCAGGAGCTCTTGCTCACCGATATTTTGCACGCCTTTTCACGCAATCCTCTCAGGCCTGCGTACCGTGACGGCTCCCACGCCAAAGGCGCGGACATCGATGTGCCCGCTGCCGAGGGTTCGGCAGGTGCGCCGGCGGGGGGTCCTCCGACGGATTTGCGCTGGGTTGCGTTCGACGAGGGTCTCTTTTCGATTGGGCGCGACGCCAATGATCCGACCTTCGCTTTCGACAACGAGCGGCCACGCCACCGGGTGTTTCTCGACCCCTTTGCCATGGGCTCGCGCTTGGTCACCAACGGTGAGTACCTCGCGTTCATCGCCGACGGCGGCTACGCGAAGCCCGAGCTCTGGCTCGCCGACGGCTGGAACGAGATGCGCACCGAGCGATGGACGGCACCGCTTTATTGGGAAGACGAGGAAAGCGAGAACGAACGGGCCCACGGTCGATCGCATTTCAGTCTGCGCGGCGTCCATACACTCGACCCGCATGCCCCCGTCTCCCACGTGAGCTTTTATGAAGCCGACGCGTACGCGCGCTGGGCCGGCGCGCGATTGCCGACCGAGGCCGAATGGGAGGTGGCGTCCGAGGGCGCGCGACTCGCCGGGAACTTCGTCGAAAGCGGGCAGCTCGAACCGGTGGCTTGGCAGCGCTCGAACCGCGACGGCGAAACCGAACCTGGCGACGGGCCGTATCAGATGTTCGGTGACATTTGGGAATGGACGCAGAGTCCGTACGTCGGCTATCCGGGCTTTCGCCCGTGGGCGGGGGCGCTCGGTGAGTACAACGGCAAATTCATGTGCAATCAAATGGTCCTGCGGGGCGGCTCGTGCGTGACGAGCATCAGCCATATCCGCGCTTCGTATCGCAACTTCTTTCCGCCCAACGCCCGCTGGCAATTTTCGGGTATTCGGCTCGCGAGATCGACATGATCCAGACTGTCCGCAAAGTTCGCGTCACCCCCGCTCACGACTTTCGCACCGATGTCTTGGCCGGCCTCGGCGGCTCGCCCAAATCGCTGCCCTGCAAATACTTCTACGACGGCACGGGGGCCGAGCTTTTCGATCGCATCTGCGAGCTTGACGCGTACTACCCGACGCGCACCGAACTGAGCATCCTCGGCCGGCACGCGCGCGAAATGGCGTGGCTCATCGGATCGCGTGCGCGGCTCGTCGAGCTGGGCAGCGGCAGCAGTACGAAAACGCGCATCCTTCTCGACGAGCTGCCCGATCTCGACGCCTATGTGCCAGTCGACATTTCGCCCGAGTACCTAGCGCGCGCAACGCGCGAGCTCGCCCGCGACTATCCCGATCTTCGCGTGGTTCCGGTCGTCGCCGATTACACCGAGCCGTTCGATCTCCCGAGGGGCGATCGCGGAGCCCGCACGGTCGTGTTCTTCCCCGGCTCTACCATCGGCAACCTCGAACCGGACGAGGCGCGGGATTTTCTGCGGGGCGTTGCCGGGCTGTGCCAAAAAGGCGGCGGGCTGCTCATCGGCGTCGATCTCAGAAAGGATCGATCCATGCTCGAAGCGGCGTACGACGACGACGAGGGGGTGACCGCCGCCTTCAATTTGAACCTGCTCAGCCGCATCAATCGTGAGCTGGAAGGCGAATTCGATGTTGCGGCCTTTCGCCATCGCGCTTTTTACGACGAAATCGAAGGTCGGATCGAGATGCAGCTCGTGAGCCTCCGGCGCCAGTCGGTCGCGGTCGGAACGTCGGTCTTCCGCTTCGAGAAAGACGAAGCGATCACGACCGAGTATTCGTACAAATACGACCCGGGTGGCTTCGCCGAGTTGGCAAGATCGGCGGGATTCACCTGCGTTCGCATCTGGACCGACGAGCAGCGGCTCTTCAGCGTGCAGTACTTCGGGGTCGAGCGACGCAAGAAAGCCTGAACGCCTCCGCGGGCGCGGACTACGATGGCCCGGCCCGCGTGATCGTCCTTTCCCAAGTCCAAAAGAGATTCGGCCGCAAGGACGCGCTCGCGCGCACGGATCTCACCGTCGACGGCGAACGGTGCCTCGCTCTCGTCGGCCCCAGCGGGTCGGGTAAATCGACGATCCTGCGCCTGGTGCTCGGTCTGGTTCTGCCCGACGAGGGGACGATCACCATCGGAGGTGAGGTGCTCGATGCGCGCTCGGCGCCGTCCATGCGCTTGCGCATGGGTTACGTCATCCAAGACGGCGGTCTGTTTCCGCACCTCAACGCCGAGGACAACGCGGTCATCGTCGCGCGCCAAAACGGCTGGAGCGCCGCGCGCGCCCAAAAGCGGCTGATGGAATTGATCGACCTCGTCGGATTATCGTCCGAGCACCTGCGCCGCTATCCCATCGAGCTCTCGGGCGGCGAGCGCCAACGGGTCGGCCTCATGCGTGCCCTCATGCTCGATCCCCCCATCTTGCTTTTTGACGAGCCGCTCGCGGCGCTCGACCCACTCATCCGAGTGCGCCTGCAAGAGGACCTTCGCCGAATCTTCCGGGAGCTCAAAAAGACCGTGCTCTTCGTCACCCACGATCTCACGGAGGCCGCCTACGTCGCGGACGAGATCGCGCTTTTGCATGACGGAAAGATCGTGCAAAAGGGCGCCCTCGCGCAATTGATGAAGCAGCCAAAGGACGCGTTCGTGACGGAGTTTTTTCAGGCCCAGCGGCTGCCGATGCCAGCCCCGGACGAGGTAGCGTGAAGGGGGCGGTCTTTTTTCGACTCGCCATGATCCTCGGCCTCGCTGTGCTCGCGCGAGAACGGCCCGCTGCGGCGGAGGATCGCGCACCGGCCGTGGTCATCGGCTCCAAAGGATTCCCGGAGTCGTGGATCCTGGGCGCGGCGCTGACCGCGCTGGTGCAAGAGACGGGCACGGGAAGCGCCACGCACAAGAAAAACCTGGGAGGAACGGAGATCACCTACCAGGCGCTCAAAGCAGGCAGCATCGACGTCTATCCGGAATACACGGGGACCATCGCCGAGGTGATCCTCAAAACGAACCGCGCGCGATCGCCCGCGGAGATGCGCACCGCCCTCGGCGAAGCAGGCATCGCGGTGAGCGATCCACTCGGTTTCAACGACGGCTACGCCATTGCCGTGACGAAAAGCACGGCCGAGCGTCTCGGTGTGGCCAGCATTTCCGACCTGAAAGCGCATCCCGAGCTGCACCTCGGCTTCACGCACGAGTTTCTCGGCCGTGGTGACGGGTTCCCCGGGTTGTCGCGTCACTACGGTCTCGCCATGCGTGACGTGCGCGGCGTGCAGCACGAGCTCGCGTACGAGGCGCTCGCGCGCGGCCAAATCGACGCGATGGATATCTATACGACCGACCCCCAAATCGAGAAAATGGCGCTGGTTCTATTGCGCGATGATCTCGCGTTCTTTCCGCGCTACGACGCCGTGCTGCTCTATCGCGCCGATCTAGGAGCGCGTGCCCCCGCCGCACTTCAGGCGATGACGCGAGTCGTCGGCCGGATCGACGAAAAAATCATGATGCACGCCAACGCCGCCGTCGCGCTGCACGGCGTGTCGGCGGAGGAGGGGGCGCGACAGCTGCTGAGCGACGCGCTCGGCGATCAGGGGCGGGCACGGGCGCCAGGGACGGGCGACGGGCAGGGCCTCGTGCCCCGCGTGCTGCGCAACGTGGGCCGCCATCTCGAGCTGGTGGGGATCTCGCTTTTTTTCGCGGTTCTCGTGGGCCTTCCGCTCGGCATCTGGGCCACGCGCTCCAAGCCGGTTGCGCTGCTTTCCCTCGGCGGCGCGGGTCTTTTGCAAACGATTCCATCGATGGCGCTGCTCGCATTCTTGATCCCGCTGCTCGGGATCGGAACCGCCCCCGCATTGGTGGCGCTGTTCGTCTATGGCCTTCTCCCCATCGTGCAGAGCACCTATACGGGACTCACGTCGATCCCGTCGGCCCTCAGCGAAGCGGCCGATGCGATCGGGCTGCGGCCCGGCACCAAACTGCGACGCGTCGCTCTCCCTATGGCGTCGCCCACGATCTTGTCGGGTATCAAAACGAGCGCCGTCATCAACGTCGGGACGGCAACCCTCGCCGCGCTGATCGGTGCGGAAGGCCTGGGCAATGCCATCCTGCAAGGCATCGCCCTGCGCGACACGGGTCTCATTCTCGAGGGCTCCGTGCCCGCGGCGCTCCTCGCCCTGTTGGTGCAGGGCGCATTTTCTTGGCTCGATTCCCTCCTCATTCCAGAAGGGCTGCGCCTCTCCTCGCGGGCGCCCTGAAAGACCCATGTCCCTCTACCAATGCCCGCACTGCGGCGAAGAAGTCGACACCGATCCCGATCCGGGGGGCGGCCTGCAGCAAGAGTACATCGAGGACTGTCCGGTGTGCTGCCGGCCCAATCGCATCTTCGCGACCTACGTAGCCGAGGAGGACGCATTCGCCGTGCAATCTTCGCCGGATATTTGAGCGAGTGCAGAGCGATGGCCGGACGTTACACTCCGCCCAATGCCGACAGCCTCTTCGCACGAGCATCGCTTCGAATGCCGTTTGACGTGGACCGGCGCCTCGCGCGCAGCGACGACGAGCTACGACGCCTATAGCCGCGACGTGCTCGTCGAAATCGACGGCAAACCCGCGCTCGCCGGTTCCGCGGCCCCCGCCTTTCGGGGCGACGGCAAGGTTCATAACCCAGAGGACCTCTTGATGGCATCCCTGGCCGAATGTCATTGCCTCTCTTACCTTGCCCTCGCCGCGCGCGCCGGTATCGCCGTCGTCGGATACGAAGACCGCGCCACTGGGATTTTAGCGAAAATCGAAGGCAAGTTCCGGTTTCGCGAAGTCACGCTTCATCCGCGGGTGTGGATCGCACCGGGCGCCAGCGTCGATCGAGCGCGCGTCCTGCACGAGAAGGCGCACAGCGAGTGCTTCATCGCCAATTCCGTCAATTTTCCGGTGCGCAACGAGCCGGAGATCTTGGTGAGGTAGCCGTCACGCGAAGCGTGGTTTTCGCTTTTCGAAGAACGCGGTGAAAGCTTCGGTGGCTTCCGCCGATCCAAGCCTTTGACCGAACACCACCGACTCGTGGGTCATCGTCCGTTCGAGCTCTTCGCGCAGGGGCCGGCGCACGAGCTCTTTGGCCGCTATCACCGCCTCGGGGGGAAGAGCGAGCAGCTTTTCGATACGCGCCGTGACTTGGCGGCCGAGCTCGGCGTCCGGGTAGACGTCGTTGGCGAGACCCAAGCGGTACGCCGTCGCCGCGTCGAAGGGCTCGCCCCAAATGAGCAGCTCCGACGCGCGCTGAAATCCGGCGAGGCGCGGCAAAAGAAGGCTCGATCCGCCTTCCGGGCTGAGGCCGAGCTTGACGAAGGGGAGCTGAAATCGCGCCGAGCTCGCGGCGAGAACGAGATCGCAGTGCAGGAGCATCGTCGTCCCGATGCCGATGGCGACGCCGTTCACTGCCGCCACGATCGGCTTCGGAAATCGGACCAATGCTTTCAGGAATTTCACCACGTGATGGTCGGCATCCATCGACGGGTGCGCCAAGAAATCGCCGAGATCGTTGCCGGAAGTAAAAGCGTCGCCGGCCCCGGTGATGACCACCGCCCGCACATCGGCGTGGGTAGCGGCTTCGTCGAGGCGCTCCGCCAAGGTCGCGTACATCGCCACCGTGAGCGCGTTCTTCTTGGCGGGACGGCTAAAAATGAGCGTGCGGGCGCGGCCGCCGTGATCGTCGCGAACTTCGATTTCCATGGCCGCGCATGTTCCCACGTACGGGTGGGAAAGAGAATGGCCGAGTCGCGAGGGGCCCCTCGTGCGCGCAGCGGGCTATGCTACGGCAGAGCGCTACCGAATGAAGTTCGTCCATGCCGCCGACCTTCACCTCGACAGCCCGCTTTGCGGTCTGGCGCGGTACGAAGGCGCGCCGGTCGAGGCAGTGCGCGGAGCAACGCGGCGCGCATTCCAGAACCTCATCGAGCTGTGTCTCGACGAAGGAGCGGCTTTTTTGCTCATCGCCGGCGACATCTACGACGGTGACTGGAAAGACTACGGGACGGGGCTCTTTTTTCTGAACCAGCTGGCGCGCCTGCGCGCGGCCGACATCGCGGTCATCCTCGTTCGAGGCAACCACGACGCCGAGAGCAGGATCACCAAGCACCTCCGGTTTCCGGAGAATGTCCACGAGCTCGCCGTCAATGCGCCCTCGAGCTTCGATCTGCCCAAGCACGGTGTGCGGGTGCACGGTCAGGGCTTTCGCACGCGCGCGGTCACCGACGATCTGGCGGCGGGCTACCCCGACGCGACGAGGGGCGCTTTCAACGTCGGCCTTCTGCATACCGCGGTAGGGGGACGCCCCGGGCACGAGAACTACGCGCCGTGCCGCCTACCGACGCTCGTCGGCAAGGGGTACGACTACTGGGCGCTCGGGCATGTCCATCATCGTGAAGTTCTCGAAACTGAGCCGTACATCGTTTTCAGCGGTAACCTGCAAGGGCGCCACATGCGCGAGACGGGGCCCAAAGGGGCGTCGCTGGTTACGGTCGACGAGGGGCGCGTCGTTTCGGTCGAGCACCGCGCGCTCGACGCCGTGCGCTGGGCGCTCGTGCGCACCGATGTGACGGGTAAGGACAGCGGACATGACGTCGTCGATCTGGCGCGCGAAAGCCTGGAGCGCGCTCTTGCGGCCGCGGAAGGGCGGGTGCTCGCGGCACGCGTCGTGCTCGAAGGCACGACCGATGCGCACGCGACGCTGCGCGCCAATCAGGAGCAGTACACGAACGAGATCCGGCTCGCCGCCAACGACTTGCCGGGCGAAATCTTCATCGAGAACATCGTGCTCGCGACCCGCGGCGCGATCGACCTCGCCCGAATCCGCGAGCAGGACGATGCCATCGGGCAGCTCGCCCGTTCACTCCACGCCATGAAAAACGATCCTGCCGCGCACGCCATGCTCGCGGCGGAGCTCGCCGAGCTCACCCACCGGCTTCCGCTCAAGCTGCGCGAAGGCGCCGACGCGCTCGTGCTCGACGGGGCGCGACTTGCCGAGATCGTGGCCGACGTCGAAGCGTCGCTCATCCCCCGCCTTCTCGCCGCGGAGGAGAGTTGAGGCTCCTTCGCCTTCGCCTCCTCGCGTTCGGACCGTTCACCAACCTGGAGCTCGACCTCTCGTCGAGCGGTCCGCACGTCCACATCATTTACGGCAAGAACGAGGCCGGCAAAAGTACGGCGCTCCGTGCGATCACAGGTCTTTTGTACGGTATTGCCCGCAATACGCCGGACGCGCACGTGCACCGCATGCCCGAGCTGCGCGTCGGCGGTACCCTGGGCGGCCCCGACGGCGTCGTTCTCGACGTCGTGCGCCGCAAAGGAAAGGACAACACACTCCTCGATCGCGAGGGACGTCCGCTCGACGAAAGCACCCTCACGCGCCTCTTCGGCGGCGTCGCACAAGAACAGTTTCTCGGCATGTTCGGGCTCGATCACGAGTCGCTCCGGCGCGGCGGCGAAGCGCTGCTCCTCGGCCGCGGCCACGTCGGGGAGAGTCTCTTCGGCGCTACCATGGCGGGCGGCGAGCTGCATCGCGTGCTGCGCGATCTCGCCGCCGAGGCCGATGCGCTTTTCACCCCCCGGGGGCATACCCGGCCGCTCAACGAAGCGCTCCGCGCCGTCGCCGAAGCAGAGAAGCGAACGCGCGAGCAGTCGATGTCGCCCGAATCGATGATAGAGCAGACGAGCGGGCTCGCCGAGCTGCGCCGCGACCAGACCGAGTGCGAAGCCGCCCGGCAACGCCTTTACCTCGAGCGAACGAGATTGGAACGGCTGCGCCGGGCCCTTCCCCTTCTCGCCAAACGAAGAGCCGCGGCAGAGCGACGCCGTGTGCTCGGCAACGCCCCTGTTCTGCCGCCCGATGCGACGGCTGCGCGAGCGGATCAGGTTCGCGTCTTGGCCGAAACCGAGCGCGAGGTGGCCCGGCTCGAAGCACATCTCGCCGCCCTCATCGAACGTAGAAACCAGCTCGTCTTACCCGAATCCCTCGTTCGCTTCGACGAAGTACCACTCGATCTCGGACGGCGACTCGGAAGCCATCTGAAAGCGCTGACGGAGCTGCCCCGACTTCGAGCCGAAGTCGAGCAACAGGAAGACGAAGCGCGGGCCGCGCTGCGCCGGGCCGGACACGACGTTGCGCTGGAGGGCGCGACGACCTTCCGGATCGACACCGCTACGCAGGCCACGGTTCACAAGCTCGCTCTCGAAGAGGCGAAATGGCGCGAGGGCAAGCTCTTCGCGCAGCGGAGCATCATCGAGCACCGTGCGCGTCACGACACGCTCTCTGCGCGGCGCGATGGCCTGCCGCCGGCGCGGGACACCCTCGCACTGAAAAAAGCGATCTCGCGCGCGGAGCGCGATGGGCAGTTGGAAGAACGCCTCGCTCGAGCACGCGCCGAGCGCACGCGGATCGACGAGCGTGCGCGGACCGAGCTCGGTGCGCTCGGTCTTGGGGGCCGTCCCTCCATGGAAGTGACGGGGATGGCCGTTCCCGCCGTGGAGACGGTGGAGACTTTCGCCGAACAGCTGGCGAGTCAGGCGCGCGACGGTCGCCAAATCGCGGAACGTCTGACCGCGATCCAAGCGCGTCTCGATGCCATCACGCGGGACATCGACGCCCTCGAGCGAGGTGGGCATGTCCCGAGCGAGCAGGACCTCGCGGCGGCTCGCCGTGAGCGCGATGTCTCTTGGCAACCCCTACGCGTACGGCTCGTCGCCGCGGCGCCCGGCAAGAGCCGAGCACCGAAGGCGGGCGAGAGCGATGTTGCCGCGTACGAAGCCGGCGTGCGGGCCGCGGACGAAATGGCCGACCGTTTGCGTCGCGAGGCCGAGCGCGTCAGTCGTCTCGCCGCGCTGAGGGCCGATGAACACGCGTGCTTGCGCGACGTCGAAGCCCTCCGTGCAAAAGAAGCAGAAGTCGCCGCGCGAAACGCGCGCGACCATGAGGCGTGGCGCGCCATGTGGCTTCCTTTGGGGATCGAACCGCGCCCGCCCCTCGAAATGAAAAGTTGGCTTTTGCGCTACGCTGCCTTCGTACGCGTCGCCGAGGCGCTCCGCGACGGGGACGCGACCGCCGAGGAGCTTGACGCCGCGATCGAGCGTCACCGCCAGCGGCTCACGGGACTGCTCGTCGACTTCGGTGCGTCGCCTCACGGCGGCGCACTTGCTGGTGAGCTCGACGAATCTCGTGCGTCGCTCGCCGAGCTGCTCGATCGCGCCGCCGAAGCCGCTGCGCGCAGCGATGCCGTCGCGCTCGAGCGGCAACGTCTCGATCGTGAGATCGCGGAGCAAAGCGAACATTTGGCGGCCCTGGTAGCGCGTGACAAGGAGCACGACCTCGCCAAGGTGGAGCTCGAACGCGCCTGGCAAGCCGCGGTCGCTCCGCTCGGCCTCGACGAGCGAGCGTCGCCCGAGCAAGTGACGGTAACGATCGAGCTCTTGGAAAAAGCAGGCCATCACGTCGATCAAGCGGGCGTGGCGCGCCGGCAGGCAGCGGCGCTGGAACGGGAGGCCGTCGCGTTTTGCGCCGACGTCGAACGACTCGCGCAAAGCCACGCACCCGACCTCGCCCTCGTGCCGACCGACCGCGCTGCCGCCGAGCTGATCGATCGGTACCACCGCGGCAAAAGCGCGCTCGCCGCGAGAAACGAGCTCGATCGGCAGGTGGAGGACGCCGCGCGAGAGCTCGGTCGCCAGCGCGAGCGTCACCTCGCAGCGGCGGGGTGCCTTACAGAGATGATGCGCGGGGCGGGGGTCGACTCGATGGAGGCGCTCGAGCGCGCCGAGCGCGTGTCCGACGAGGTCCGCGCGCTCGAGCTCGATCTCGCCCATTTCGACGAGGAGCTCGAAGCGCTCGGCGGCACGCTCGCACTTTCTGCAGAAGCCGGCGAAGCGGATCTCGACGCGGTGACCGTTCGCCTGGCCGATATCGAGATCGAAATCGAGCAGCTACGCGAGAGCGCGAGCATGATCGACCGGCGCATCGGCAGCGCTGAAGCCGGCCTGAAAGACCTCGAAGATCCGAAGGCTCGAGCCGCCGAGGCAGCCGCCGATGCAGAAGCGGCGCTCGCTCGCGTGCGCGAAATGGCCGAACGCTACATGCGCGCGCGCACGGCCTGCATCGTCCTCGCGCGCGAAATCGAGAACTACCGGCAGAAGAACCAGGGTCCCATTTTGACCCGGGCGAGCGATCTGTTCCGGCGGCTCACTTTGGGTTCCTTCGCCAGCCTTCGTACCGACTTCGATGACGACGACCAACCCGTTCTTCGCGGCGTGCGCGCGGGGGGCGTCGAGGTCGGAGTGGAGGCGATGAGCGACGGCACGCGCGACCAGCTCTATCTCGCGCTGCGCGTAGCCACGCTCGAGCGCTACGCGCACCGAGGTAACCCCATGCCTGTCGTCCTCGACGACATCCTCGTGCATTTCGACGACGACCGCGCTCGCGCTGCGCTGGGGCTCATCGGAGAGCTCTCGGAGCACATGCAGGTCCTCTTTTTTACGCACCATGCCCGCCTCGTCGAGCTCGCGCGCGAGACCATCCCCGGCGCCAAGCTGTCCGTCCGCGAGCTGTCGGAGTCGGAATCGCCGAGCGCAACGGCATCGGATCTACGTGAGGTCCGCTCACGGTCGGCCGGTTCGACGGGGGCGGCCACCTGAGCGTGCGGCGATGCGCCGCGAGCTCGGCCCGTGCGGTGGAGCCATGACGGGGGCTCTGCTAGGCTCCGCGCGCAAATAGCCCGCACGACCGAAGCACCGACATCTCAAATTGGGAGCCGCGATGACGCCGTTCAGCAAAACCTTCCTCGATGAAAGCATCACCCTCATTCAGAAGCTCGACGTCGCCGCCATCGAAGCCGTGGTCGACGGCCTCGCCCGTGTGCGCGAGGGGGGAGGACGGCTGTTCGTTCTCGGCGTCGGCGGCTCGGCGGGCCACGCCAGTCATGCGGTCAATGACTTTCGTAAGATCTGCGGATTCGAAGCATATACGCCCACGGACAACGTCTCCGAGCTTACGGCGAGAGTGAACGACGAGGGGTGGGATACCTGCTTCTCAGAGTGGCTCAAAGGGTCCCGGCTCCGTCGTGGCGACGCGCTCCTCGTTTTCTCGGTAGGGGGCGGCAATCGCGAGAAGAATGTCTCCGTCAATCTGGTTCGTTCCCTCGAGTTGGCCAAGGAAGTCGGCGCCAACGTGTATGGCATCGTCGGTCGCGACGGCGGCTATACGAAACAAGTTTCCGACGCTTGCGTCATCATTCCTACCGTTTCGCCGGAGCGCGTCACGCCTCATACGGAGGGGTTTTGCGCGGTGGTCTGGCACTTGGTCGTGAGCCACCCCAAGCTCGCGGCCAAGGCGACGAAGTGGGAATCGGTCGTCGGTACGAGCCGCTAACCAATAGCCTTGCCCATCGGCAAACGAAATCGGTTACCCTTATCGGCATGAAAGCCGAGAACCGCATTTCACTGCGACCGATTCCGCTTCTCGCTAGGCAATCACCGCCGCTCAAGGCCGGCGCGCTCGTCTTGCCGCTGCTATGGGCATTGGCTGCGTGCGGGGGTGGCGCAGCGCCGACGCCGCCGCCCGAAACACCGGCATCGCAGCCTGCGGTCGCTACCGAGACGCCACCGGCCGGGAAACCGGTCGCCGCGTCCGAGGCCCCAACGGCGCCAGCAGCTCCAGCGCTCGCCGCGTCGACACCGTCCTCGACTCCGGGATCGGCCAAGATCGAATTTCCGCCGCACGCCACCGTCGACCAAGCCATCAAGGCGATCCCGCAAGGGCAGCCGCGCACGAACATGGCCGACGACGCCCTACGCGCCCCGCTCCTCGATCTCAAGCGCTACGACGCTTGCAAGGTCCCGCGTTCCACCAAGGTCACGATGACGGTCGCCGTTTATGACGGAGCCGCTGTCGGCGCCGATATCTCATCCAAGCCCAAAAACGCGAAGATCGAGGAGTGCGTCGACGGCGTCGTGCGTGGCATGACCTGGAGCAAGGTGCCTTCGCTCAATACCGTCAACGTGAGCTTCTGACCCGGTTACCGGCCCCATGCCGATGACCGCTGGCGCGATCGCCCCACGGCCCACTCGGAGCGATCGAGGAGCGTCCTATTTGCCGATTCACGTGCGCTGCGCGACGATGGAGGGACATGGAAACGGAAAAAACTGATTTTGATGCTTTCTGGCTCGATTACGTGCGCGCGCACTCCCATCCGCTCAATCGCAAGCTGCACATGATCGGAATGAGCCTCGCGCTCGCATGCCTCGTGGCGGGCATTTTCAAACGGCGCGTGTCGCTTCTGCTGCTCGTCCCCGTGCTCGGTTACGGGTTCGCTTGGTGCGGCCATTTCTTCGTCGAGAAGAACACGCCCAAGACCTTTTCTCACCCAATCCACAGCCTGCGGGCGAGCGCGCTCCTCTACTGGAAGACGTTGTGCGGCGAAATGGAAGCGGAAATCGAGCGCGCCCAGCGAGCCCAAGACCGACCAGAGTCGCACCGAGAAGACGTCACGGGCGCGGCAGTCAACTGATCGATCATCGCGTGTGAGCCGCGGGCCCGTTTCGGTAATGGCTCAACCATCCGGCGCGGAATCCGCACCGGAATCAGGATTTGCGGAATCTGCACCGCTGTCGACCGCTCCGTCGGCGGGCCCGCCATCATAGCCGCCCGATCCTCCGGTCCCACCCGTGCCTGCGCTGCCGCTCACGCCGGCAGCACCACCGTGCGGTCCACCGTCGCCGCCCTGCCCTGCAGCGCCGCCGGTGCCCGCGCCCGCGCCGCCACCTTTGCCGCCACTTCCGCTTCCGGCCGAACCGCCCGCACCCGCGCCATCCGAGCTTGCGTCTGGACGTGGCGGAGCCGTGTCATAGCTTGCGTCCTGAGGCCTACCGACGTCGGCGCTTGCGTCTCGCGGCGGACCGCCGTCGACGGGGCCGCCAGCATCGGCCTTGCCTCCTCCGGCACCGGCACCTCCGGCAGTGCCGCCAACTCCGGCGCTGCCGCCGACCCCAGCCCCGCCCACTCCGGCGCCCGCTCCCCCTCCCTTTCCACCCGCTCCACCGACGCCGGTCGTCGTACCCCCGACGCCTTCGCCACCGCCGCCGCCGATCCCTCCTACGCCGCCGCCACCGGTACCCGTGCCCGTCGAGTTCCCGCCCGCGCCGCCACTGCCGCCTGTTGCCGCGCTTCCGGCTGCACCCAAGCTGCCACACGGGGGCTCGGGCTGCGGATTGAGATCGTCGCAGGTACGGCCCGCGCAAGCATCGACGCTAGCGGCAATCGCCAGAGCTCCGAGCAGCGCCAGCCAGCGATCGCGGACCATCACCTAGACGGTTAGCACGTTCCGCACCAATCGAGACATCAGCCGCTTAACACCAGGAAGGCACCATCTCGCCCATCCCGACCATCCGGATGCCTCGTATGGCGCAGCTTGTGCCACTGGCACAGACGGGCATGTCATACTCGACGTCGGCGCTCGGCTCGCGAGGATCGTTCGCGCATTTCCGGATCGGGCGCGGCGTTCGCGCCGTCATCGACGCCGTCGTTCACGTCACTCGTAGGCGCACCTTCCGCGGCATCGGTTCCCGCATCGTCGGGCACTGGAGCGTCGTCCTCAGGAGATCCATCGACAGCCCCGCCATCTGCACCATCGTCTTGGGCACTAGGGTCACCAGCATCGGCATGCTCCGACCTCGCGTCAGCCGCAAATCCGGCGTCGGACTTTGCTCCTGTACCCCCTGGGTTAGGCCCAAGGGGGGGCTCGGGCTGCGGGTTACACGGCGGTTCCGGTTGCGGGTTGAGACACGCGTCCGTACATGCGGGGACGAGATGCAAGGCCCCCAAGCACGCCATCAAGCCAAGCCAACGCTCGCGCGCCATACGACGAATTAAAGCACATTTTGCGCCACTCAGGGCTCGCGGGCTGCACGCTCGAGCCGCTCACTGATGGATTTTGAGCCCCGGGATTCCCGCGACCGGCGAAGTGTCCTGCACGAGCGACCCTTCGATATAGAGATGCTTCAGCTTGCGCATACCGTGTAGAGGCGAGATGTCATTCACCCGAGTGCGCTTGAGGAGCAGCACTTCGAGCTTTTCGAGCTTCGCGAGAGGCGAGATGTCGCTGATCTCGGTGTCGTCGAGTTGAAGCTCGGTGAGGTTCGTCAACGAGGCGACCGGTTTGAGGTCGCGCACCGGTGTGCGGCCGACGTCGAGACGATCGAGGGCGTGCATCGCAGCGAGGGGCGACAGATCGGACACTTTCGTCGCCGCCACGCGCAGCGAGTTGAGGGCGGTAGCGCCTTTGATCGGCGACAGATCGTCGAGATCTCCAGGTGCCAGATAGAGCCCCTTGAGACCGGTGAGGTGCACGAAAATGCAAGGGTCGAGCGCGTCGTTGGACGAAGCCTGCGAGAGGTCGAGCGTTTTCACTTTTTTCAGCTCGGCGCGCGCGATGGGCCCCGACGGCTTTTGTAGTTGCCGACGGACCACCGTCTCGAGCGTTGCGTCTTCGAACACCACCGGCCCGTCCTTGGCACAGGATGCCGGATCCTTGCGCTTGACGACGTGCCCGGGCGTGGTGGCAGAAGGCGCGGCTGTTGCCGCCGCGGTGGTCTCGTCGAGTCTAGGCGCGTTTGCGGCCGGCGCCGAGGCCGACGGTGCCCCCGACGTCGTGGGTTT
>Ga0193706_1000085_pt1 | contig 67539 bp, 28 predicted proteins | sample U3c1metaG_FD_160130 | JGI IMG/M metagenome (GOLD analysis project Ga0193706, IMG submission 160130) | Soil microbial communities from a riparian zone of the East river system, Colorado, United States - U3c1 | ecosystem: Environmental > Terrestrial > Soil > Riparian zone | place: USA: East River...
GCCCTTCGGGGCTTGGAGAATTGTCGGCCTGCCAACCCGGGGCTGAAGCCCCGGGCTGTTCAAAGTTCGCCCTACGGGCGAGGGAGGGGACAAGCCCCTCCCCTACATAAGACGCCTTAAATGAACCATATTGAATTTTGCCCGGCAAGAGGCCCTCCGGGAGTCCGCAGTCGCTCGCGGAGCTTTCCATAGTCGATCTTGCTGTTGTGGCGCGGATCGACGGGAAGCGGCTCCGAAGCGAGGACGATCTCGTCGGCGGCAAGGCCGGCGGCGGCGACTCGGGCCGCGATCTCGCCTTCGATCCCCTCCTCCTCCGTCTCGACGACCAGGACGACCCGCTCTCCCAATTCCGGATCGGGCATCCCGATGGCGGCGATCCGGCGGATGCGGGGGTCCTCGCCGCAGGCGGCCTGCTCGACGAGCTGCGGATGGATGAGCGCGCCGCCCCGGCGGATTGTCGAGTGGACGCGGCCGGCGAGCCAGAAGCGCCCCTCGGCGTCGAAGGAGCCGGTATCGCCCATGCGGTGCCATACGGCCTCGCCGTCGGCGATCTTGTTCTCGCCGACCGCCCGCGGGTTCCGGTAGTAGTCGCGGCAGACGTGATCCCCCGAAACGATCAGCTCGCCGATCTCCCCGGCCGGAAGCTCCCAGGCCGCCCACCCCTCCGCTCCCAGTGTGATCGGTCCGGCCTCGATGCGCGCGACCTTCGCCCGGATGCGGTCGATGGGGCGGCCGGCGCAGTATCCAGGAGCCTGGGGGCGGGCCGGATTCACCGCCGCGAGGCGCTCCTCGGCGGTCAGGTGGGCCACGGGCTCGGCCTCGGTCGAGCCGTAGGCGACCAGGATCTCGGTCTCCGGGAACGCCAGGCGCCAGGTGCGGAGTTGGGCGTCCGAGACTGGCGCGCCTCCGGTCAGCAGCCGGCGCAGGGTCGGCCGCTCGACCGGCCGGCTCTCCACCTCGGCGGCGAGGCGGTCGAAGAACGGCGGCGAGGCGGTGCAGGTGGTCACGTCGTGCTGCCGCATCTGGGCGAGGACGCGGGCGGCGTCCACCCGGTCGACGCGGCGGAAGTCCATCGCCGGCACGACGGACGGGACGCCGGCCGCCAGGTTGTTGAGCGCGAAGACTGGGAACATCGTCATCTCGACGTCCCCTTCCTCGGCCGGGAACTCGGCGGCGAGGGCCGCGCGCTGGGCGAGCAGGAACCGGTGGGTGCGGTTGGCGCCCTTGGGCTCGCCGGAGGAGCCGGTGGTGAAGGTGATGAGGGCGGGGTCGTCGGGAGAGACCGGATGGATTCCCTCCTCTGAGACCTTCGCCTCCAACCGGGAGGGGACAAGCCCCTCCCCTACTTCCAGATCGGCCAGCGAGCACCGCGCCGGCCAGGGACCGAGATGCCAGCCGGTGGTGACGGTGATCGGGATCGTGCGCAGGCGCGGGTCGAAAATCCGGAGCAGGTGGCTCTTGGCCGTCCCCAGCCACGCCCGGGGCTCGGCGAAGGCGGCGAAAGTGGCGATCTGCCGCCGGCCGATCCAGGGATCGACGAAGACGGCGACGGCGCCCATCTCGAGCAGGGCCAGCATCCCGACATAGAGGTCGATCGACATCCGGATCATCACGATCGCCCGCTCGCCGGGCTCGAGCCCCAGGCGCCGCAGTCCCGCCGCCGCGCGGCCGACGCGGTCCCAGAGGTCGCCGAAGGTGATCGCGCCGGACTCCATGATCAGCGCCGGACGGTCCGGGACGCGCAGGGCGACCTGGCGCAGGACGTCGAGGACGTTATTGGCTGGAGATGAGGTCAGTTCAGCCCTGCCATTCATACAAACGGTACTCCCGCATCACTCGCCCCTGCCCGCCGTCGAGATCCCCGGAGGGGTTCCCTTCCTTGTAGAGGCAGTGGTTGGCGTGAGCGTACCCCTTCTCCACCGCCCGCCGGTGCCCCTCGTGGAACAGCGCGGCGGCGATCCCGGAGCGGCGATGCTCGGGGAGCACGCCCAGGGTCTTGAAGTCCACCGCGTCCGCCTCGCGGCGGTGCCGGAGGAACCGGAGCCTGGCGAGGAAGCCTCGCTCTCCCCGCATCGCGGCGACCGCCCGGAAGAGATCCGGATAGGCGAAGAGAAAGCCGACGTCCTCCCCGGCCGGCGAGCGCGCGAAGAGGACGAGATCGGCGTCGATCAACGCCCGGGAACCGGCGTAGAGGCGCGCGAACTCTTCCTCGGAGATCTCGGTATAGAGGAAGTTGCCGGCGAAGATCCGGCGCGACAGTTCGTAGATCACCCCAAGCTCGGCGCGGAATCGAGAACGGTCCAGCCGGCGCAGCCGGTACCCGGAGGCAAGCGCGTCGCGAGCTCTGCTTTCGAGGTGGGCGACCACTGCGGCGGGATCGACCCGCTTCGAGTAGTAGCGCTCCAGCACGGCAAAGCCGTTGGTGGTCCACAGTCGCTCGTACCAGGGGGGATTGTAGGGTTCCAGGAGGAACGGCGGATCGCCGAACGGCCCCACGTTCAGCCTGTAGCGGTGCCAGGTGTCGCCATCCATCGGGCCGATGATAGGTCCAGCTCCGGCCTCCCGCAGCCAGCCGGTCGCCTGCCGGAAGAGCTCCCGGACGGCTTCGTCCCGCCCCTCCAGGGCCTCGAAGGAGCCCAGCATGCCGTAGGGCCGGCCCTCGCCGTCGCGCAGAGCGGGCGACAACCTCGCGACCAGGCGGGCCACCGGCCCGCCGTCCGCCAGGGCCACCAGGCCCCTCAGGGGATGGACAGTCCCGGGGCGTTCGAGGGCCGCCCGGGCGTCCGAACGAGGCGTGGCGTTGTGGTTGGGGTTCCCCTGGTAGACGAGCGCGGGGAGCCGGAGAAAGTCTTCCCTCGCCGCGACGTCGGCGAGGGCGTCGCGGATCACGGTCAAGCCAGGGTTCCGACCGGGTGCCGCTTGAAGATCGGCTTGAAGGCCAGCAGCCAGAGGCCCGAGTAGTCGCGCATCAGGCGCATCCGCAGGAGCTGCACCTGCCGGCACTCGGCCATGTTCCCGGCCATCATCAGATCGTTCAGCACATGGGTGAAGCGCCAGAGTTGGGCGTCGGCCGAGCGGCAGGTCTGCCGCGCGCGGGCGAAGACGACCGCCTCGCCGGTGACCGAGGTCTCGTCGAGCAGGCTGGCGATGTCGTGCGCCTCCTCGTTGATGCGGATCCGCAGGGCGGCCGCCTCGAGCAGGAACTGTTCGAGCTCGCGGTCGCAATCGCCCTTGCCGAAGATCCGCCGGTAGGACTCGACCTCGCGCGCCTCGATGCGCAGGGCGAAGACCTCGGGCTTGAGCACGACGCGCTCGGGGGCCATGTCGGGGGGGTTGATCTCCCGCAGGGCATCCACCAGCCGGCGGTAGTAGTCCCCCAGCAGCTCCTCGTGGTGGCTCGGCATCGGCGCGGCGGACGCGGCGGCGGCACGCGAGAGCGCGAACTCGCCGGTGTCCTGCCCCATCCTGGAGACGCTCGGCCGCTCGCCCGTGGCGGTGGTCCGCCCGGCGGTCAGGCGCGGCAGCAGATCGCGCACCTTCTGGCGGATCTGGGCGATGTCGCCGAGGCGGAACTCTTCCTTCTGGAGCTGCTTCTCGAAGCGCTCGATCTCCTCGCGGAAGGCCACCAGCTCGCGGTCGAGGTCGGTGTCGAACGGCACCTCGCGCTCGAGCTCGAAGACGCGCTGGTACTCGGCGACGATCCGCTGCTCCTCCTGGCGGTAGAGCTTGTGGATGCGGCTCTTGAACACCAGGTTGGTCTCCTGGATGGCGAGCAGCAGATCGGGGTGGAAGTAGAGGTTCCCGAGGCCGTGCTTGAGCTCGCGGTAGCGGCGGATCAGCGCGCTCTCGTTGAGCGCGTCGAGGCTCTCCAGGCCGCCCATCTGGTGGCGCACCGCGTCGATCATCGCCCGGCGCTCCTCGATGAGCTGATCGCCGGGGGGGGCGTCGCCGAGCTGCGCCCAGATCCCCTGGAAGATCTCGGTCAGCCGGTGGTGGTCGCGCAGCACCAGCTCACCGGTGCGGTCGTCGAGCTCCTCGCTCAAGCGCGCGAGCAGGAAGTCGATCTTGTCCAGCCGGTCCGTGGGCCAGGGTCCGCCGGCATGCGCGTAGAGATAGAACCGGACGAGCTGGCTGAGGATCTTCTCGTCGTAATTCTTCACTCTCCGGAAGAACTGCCGCAACAAGTCGGGCGTGACTTTGGTATCCTCCTCCTCGAGCGATTCGATGAGCTCCGTGAGCCGGCGGTCGATCGCCTCCAGCCGGTGACGGATCCGTTCGCTCTCGGAGGCGTTCAGACTCTGAGAGATCTCCTTCAGCCCGGTGTAGAGGTCCTGGAATTCCGTGGAGTGCTGGTCCTCCACGCGCTGGAGGAGAGTTTTGCCCAGGCTCTGAAGGAACTGATGGAAGGTCCAGCCCGCCCGGAAGCGGTGCGAGATGTCGGCGTAACGGCGGTGGAGAACGCTCAGTTCCTGAACGGTGGTCATAGTCGCCCTGTCCCGATGGACTCGAATCGATTTTAAGGAATATTACCTCAATTACTCGCCAAGCGATGGCAAAGGAGAAACCAGCGTGCGGATCCTGATCTCCCAGGAGGACTTGGAACGGCGGGTGGCGGAGCTGGCGGCGGAGATCGATCGCGACTACGCTGGCAGCGACCGGCTGGTCTGCGTCGGGGTTCTCAAGGGGTCGGTCTTCTTCATGGTCGACCTGCTCAAGAAGCTGACCGTGCCCCTCTCGATCGACTTCTTCCAGACCGCGAGCTACGGCGCCAACATCAGCCCGGGCGAGGTACGCATCCGCAAGGACATCGACCTCGCGATCCGCGGCAAGGACGTGCTGCTGATCGAGGACATCGTCGACACCGGCTACACCCTGCGCACCATCCTCGATCTCCTGCGCTTCCGCGGCGCCCGCAGCGTCAAGCTCTGCGCGCTGCTCGACAAGGCGCCGGCACGCGAGGTCGAGGTGCAGATCGACTACAAGGGGTTCGAGATCGAGCCGCTCTTCGTGATCGGCTACGGCCTCGACTTCGACGAGCGCTACCGCAACCTCCCCTACATCGCCGTGCTGGACGCCGAGGAATCGGCCGCCGCGGTGCCGTCCCCCTCTTGAAAGGACCGGGAACGATGCAATTTCACCACACGGACAACGCTCCCAAGGCCATCGGCCCCTACTGCCAGGCCGTCCAGGTCGACGGCTGGCTCTATCTCTCCGGCCAGCTCGGGATGGACCCCGCGACGACCGAGCTGGTCGAGGGGGGGTTCGAGGCCCAGACCCGGCAGGTGCTGCAAAACATCCGCGAGGTGCTGGCCGCCGCCGGCTGCACGTTCGCCGACATCGTGAAGACGACCGTCTACCTGGTCGACTTCGCCGATTTCCCCGTCATGAACCGGCTCTACGGCGAGGCCATGGGGGATCACTGTCCGGCCCGCACCACGGTGCAGGTGGCCGCTCTCCCCAAGGGGGGGCGGGTGGAGATCGACGTCACCGCGCGGGTGCGGTAGCTCCCAGGGGTCAGATCCTCGCGATCCGCTCGATCGCCGCGTCGATCTGAGCCCGGCTGACGTCGCGGTGGGTGACGAAGCGCACTTTCTCCGAATTCACCGCCCCGCCGAGGACCCCCGCCTCTTCGGTCCGGCCGAGAAAGGCCGCGGCGGAGCCGCCGCAGAGCTCCGGCGTCAGGCGGAAGATCACGATGTTGGTGCGCACGGTGGCGGGATCGAGCTCGATCCCGCGCAGGCCGGCGAGCCCGTGGGCGAGCCGGGAGGCGTTCTCGTGGTCCTCCGGAAGGCGGTCCGGCCCTTTGCGTAGCGCGATCAGGCCGGCGGCGGCGAGGATCCCCGCCTGGCGCATGCCGCCGCCGAGCATCTTCCTCACCCGCCGAGCCTTCTGAATGAAGTCGCGGCGGCCGCAGAGCAGCGAGCCGACCGGCGCCCCCAACCCCTTGGAGAGCGAGATCATCAGCGAGTCGAAGCCGGCGGCCAGCGAGGTGACGGAGACGCCGAGCGCCGCGGCGGCGTTGAACACCCGGGCGCCGTCGAAATGGACCGGCAGGCGGTGGCGGCGGCCGACGTCGAGGATCGCCTCCAGCCGCGGCCGGTCGTAGATCGTGCCGCCGGCCATGTTGGCCGTGTTCTCGATCTCGATCAGCACCGTGTATGCGTAGCCCTCGTCCGGCGCGATGGCCGCCTCGACGGCCGCGGGGTCGAGCAGCCCCTGGGGCGCGGAGAGCACTCGCGGCAGCAGCCCCGAGATCGCGGCCATGCCGCCCACCTCATAGTTGACGATGTGGCAGCCGGCCTCGCAGATCACCTCGCCCCCGGGCCGGCCGTGGAGGTGCAGGGCGATCTGGTTGCCCATCGTGCCGGAAGGGACGAACAGCGCCGCCTCCATACCGGCCGCGGCCGCCCCCTCCTCCTCCAGACGGTTGACGGTCGGATCCTCGCCAAAGACGTCGTCCCCCACCTCGGCCTCGGCCATGGCCCGGCGCATCTCGGCGTCGGGTTTGGTCACGGTGTCGGACCGCAGATCGATCGGCTCCAATCCGTCTCCCTTCAAAAGCCGATCCCCACCCGCACCGCCGCCTGCAGGGCCTCGCCCTTTTCGACCTCGATGTGGATCTTGGGGACGAGCAGGCTGAGCGTCACCCCGGCGAAGACCACGGGACGAGCGTTGCTCTCCTCGAGCGAAAAGCCGAGAGGCGAATCGAGCTTCCCCCGGCTGTGGACGACGCCGGCGCCGATATAGGGCGTCACCACCGTGAACCCCTTGGAGAGCAGCACCTCGGCGCCGTACTGGTCGAGGTCGTAGGCCTGGGCGTCGAGCGTACGCGTGCCGGTCACTCGCACCGAGAGGGCCGGCGAGACGAGCCCCCCCTTGAAGATCGCGTACTGGATCTCCGCCGAGATGAGCTTGACGTCGCCGCCGAGCGCCTTGCCGTAGGAGACGCCGAGGTCGATCCCCCCCGGCAGCCCCTTGCGCACCCCGACCCGCGCGATCGAGAGGAAGCCGCCCGTGTAGTCCCCCGTGACCGCCGTCGTGTTGAAGGATTCATCGTCGAAGTCCTTGTCGTAGGTCGCGTCGGCGTAGGCCTCGAAGCCGACCAGTCCGAGAGGCGCCGCGCCGTGGCGCGGGTAGAAATAGGCGTCGGAGCTGAAGCGGCGATGGAAGGCGCGGAAGTCCTCGGGGCTGGCGTTGCCGTTCACCTCCCACGAGGCGGCGGCTGGAAGGGCCGCGAGGAAGGAGAGGAGCAACAGGAGCTCAGGTCGGAAACGTCTGGACATCGGAAATCCTCCGGGGTTCGGCCGCGCCGGGGTCTTCCTCCGGCGCCAGATACTCTTGCAGCAGGCGGGCGAGATGCTCGGACTCCCCCGCTTCCTCGCACTCGGCCACGATCTCGCGGCTCAGCGGGTCGAGCGGCAGCACGCCGAGGTTCCCCTCGCGCGCCAGCGCCTCCAGGTCGTAGGTCGTGCGGTCGGCCCAGCGGGCGTCGCGGTAGAGCGCCTGCCCGGTCTCGACCGGCCGGCCGAGCCGCAGCCAGATCTCCGCCGTCAGCGCCAGGGCGCCGCCGATCCGGCGGTTGGCGGCTCCCAGCACCGGCGGCCGCGGCAGCGGTCGGGGAAGGAAAGCGGCGAGGCCGTGCCGGTGGGCGGCGCGGGCGAAATCCCGCTCCGCGCGCGGCTCGCGGTGGAACAGGGCCTCGAACGTCTCCTCCTCGCCTCCCCAGCGCTCGGCGAGCCGGCGGCGGTCGGCCGGCGTCAGGGTCGGCGCCAGCGCCTGGACGCAGCGCACGCCGGCGGCGGCGAGGTCGCGGCAGCCCAGCTCCCAGAGCGCCGGATCGTCGGTCAGCCCGGGGATCAACGGCCAGACAGCCGTCGACCCGGAGGGCAGCCGCCGCAGGGTGCCGAGGTCGCGCTCGAGCAGAACCTGTAGCAGGTCGACGACGAACGCCGCGCCGGCCACGGAGGGCACCGTCGACTCCTCGCCCGGAAGGAGCTGCACCAGCACCGGAGTGCCGCCCATCAGCCGCTCGCGCGCCGCTTCGTCGCGGGCGGCGGAGCGGCGCGGCGGCACCGGCGGAAAGTAGAGGACGTCGTCGAGCGGGGTCGCCGCCAGTGCCGCGAGGTCGGGAGAGCGCGGCTTCCCCCGCCCCCAGTCGCCGAGCGCCGCGGCGCCCAGATGGATCCACGGGCGCTCGGGCGGCTCCCACGCCTTCGGGACGTAGCGGATCCAGAACCGCCCCGGCTCCGGAAGCTGGCTCGCCGGCTTCGCCTCGCTCACGCGGATTCCCCGGGCAGAGGGGGGACGAGGCCGCGGGCGGCGAGGATGCGGTGCACGTACTTGCCGATGACGTCCATCTCGAGGTTGACGCGGTCGCCAGGAACCCGCCGGGCGAGGTTCGTCATCTCCAGGGTGTGAGGGATCAGGGCCACCTCGAAGCGGTCAGGGAGAAGAGCGGAGACGGTCAGACTGACGCCGTCGACGGTGACCGATCCCTTCTCCACCAGGAAGGGCGCGAGCTCGGAGGCGATGGAGAACGCGAGCACCCGGTGCTCCTCGAGATCGCGGCGGTCGACCACCTCGGCGGAGCCGTCCACGTGCCCCTGCACCATGTGGCCGCCGAGGGCGTCGCCCAAGCGGAGGGCGGGCTCGAGGTTCACGTCATCGCCCTCTCGCAGCTCTCCCAGATTCGTACGCGCCAGCGTCTCGGGAGACAACTCGACGAGCACCTGCCCGGTCCACTTCTCCGTCACCGTCAGGCAGACGCCGGAGACGGCAAGGCTGTCGCCGATCGCCAGCCGGTCCGCCAGCTCGGGGCTCATCCCCACGGCGAGACGCACCCCGCCCTGCCCCGAAGAGACCGGATCGGCGATCAGCCTGCCACGCTCGACGATGAGACCGGTAAACAAATCGAGGTCACCCGGACGTGCGGAACAGTCCGCCGGTCACCTGGACTCCGCGTCGGTCACTACGTCCAGAATCACGTTGCTGTCGATGAGAACGCTGCTCAGCTTTCCTGGCGCATCAAAGCCATGATCTCGTCGGTGCTCAGCCCTGAGGTCGCCCGCCCTCGCAGCCGCTCCGTCCAGGAGTTGTATTCGTCCAACGGCAGAAGCACAACCTGTCCGCCACTATCCGCCAAGACGATCGTCGGCTCCGCGTCCGCGATCACCTGCTCGACCAACCGCTCCAGGTTGAGCTTGGCATCCTTCAAGGTCACAGCATTCATGGTGCCCGGATTCTAGCAGACGGCTAGTAAAGCCTCTAAACAGCCATTCCGATAAGCGGTCAGGATCAGATCGCCACCCTGCTTCCCGGCCTCGAACTCTTCGAGCCGCGCCGCCAGGTCCAGTTCCGCGAACCCCTCGCCCGCCAGTGGCCCCGGCGCGCCTTTCCCGCCGATCAGCAGCGGCGCGCAGTCAACCATCACCCGGTCGTAGCAGCCGCTCGCCACGAAGCTCGCGAGCACCTCGCTCCCACCCTCCACCAGAACGCTCTGGATGCCGCGACGATAGAGATCGGCGAGCACCGCGGCGGGCTCCACGGTGGGGAGCCGAATAACCTCCGCTCCGCGGGCCAGCAATGTCCCGGTCGATTCCGTGTAGATCAGCACCGGCCCCTCGACCGTGAACAGCCGGGCCTCCGGCGGGGTGCGCAGACGGCGATCGAGCACTACTCGCACGTTAGGTCCGGCGGCGAGCCCCAGCCGGCGGTCGAGCCGGGGATCGTCGACCAGCACGGTGCCGCTCCCCGCCAGGATGGCGTCGTGCTCCTCGCGCAGGGCGAGCCCCCAGCGCCGGCCACTTGGCGAGGAGATCCACTGGCTCTGCCCCGTGGAGGTGGCGATCCGGCCGTCGAGGCTCATCGCCCACTTGAGCGTCACCTCGGGGCGGCGGAGGGTGGCGGCGATCAGGAAGCGGAGGTTCAGGCGGACCGCCTCCTCCACCAGGAATCCGGATTCGACCATGACCCCCGCCTCCCGTAGCTTCGCGAAGCCGCGGCCGGAGACCTGAGGGTTGGGATCGCGGTGGCAGGCCACCACGCGGGCGACCCCGGCGGCGATCACCGCGTCGGCGCACGGCGGGGTGCGGCCGTGATGGGAGCAGGGCTCCAGGGTGACGTAGAGGGTGGCGCCGTGGGCGCGGTCCCCGGCCTCGCGCAGCGCCTCGATCTCGGCGTGCGGGCCGCCCACCTGCCGGTGCCAGCCGCTGCCCACGACCACGCCGTCGCGCACCAGGACGGCGCCGACCATCGGGTTGGGAGAGGTGCGGTAGCGGCCACGGGCGGCGAGCCGGAGAGCCCGCCGCAGGTATTTGACCGAATCGGCCGCCGCCGACGGATCAGCCGACGAGGGCAGCGGCGAACTCCCGGGGGCGGAAATCCACCAGGTCCTCGGGCTTCTCGCCGACTCCCAGGTAGAGCACGGGGAGCTTGAGCTCGCGGGCGATCGCCACCACCATGCCCCCCTTGGCCGTGCCGTCGATCTTGGCCAGCAGGACGCCGTCGATCGGCACCACGGACTTGAAGGTGCGGGCCTGGGCGAGGGCGTTCTGGCCGGTGGTGGCGTCGAGCACGAGGATGGTCCGCTTCTGCCACTCGGGGGCTTCGCGGTCGATCACCCGGCGGACCTTGCTCAGCTCGGCCATCAGGTGGTCCTTGGTGTGGAGGCGGCCGGCGGTGTCGATGATGAGTTGGTCGATCTTGCGCGCCTTGGCGGCGTGAATGGCGTCGTAGATCACGGCGCCCGGATCGGCCCCCTGCCCCTGGCGAATCACCTCCACTCCCAGCCGCTCGCCCCAGAGCGCGAGCTGCTCGATGGCGGCGGCACGGAAGGTGTCGCCGGCCGCCAGCATCACCCGCTCGCGCTGTTGCAGATGGCGCTTGGCGAGCTTGGCGATCGAGGTCGTCTTGCCGACGCCGTTGACGCCGACCACCAGGGTCAGCACCGGTCCCCGGCCGAGCGGCCGCGGGCGGGGCATCTCGGCGAGCAGGTCCGCCACCTCGTCGGAGAGCAGCTTGCGCAGCTTCGTGGCGCTGGTGGTCTGCTCCCGGAGGGCGTTCTTCTTGACCCGCTCGACCAGCTCGAGCGAGGTCTCGACGCCCATGTCGGCGGCGATCAGGGTCTCCTCGAGATACTCGATCGTGAGATCGTCGAGGGTGACCTTGTCCTTCATCGCGTCGGAGACCTTCTCGATGATCTCCGTATGGGTCATGAAAAGCCCGCGCTTCAGCTTCCCCAGGAAGCTGGTCTTCTCCTCTTCGGGAAGACGGGTCTCGGGCGCGAGCTCCAGGATGTCGTTCTTCTTGATTTCTTCAGCCATGGCGGCGACCATGATAACCCGTGACGGGAAACGGCGTTCGGAGGGTGTTTCCTCCCCCTTCAGGGGGAGGCCAGGAGGGGGCCCTAATCCCCGAACAGCTCGCGCTTGAGCTGCTCGACCGCCTCGTTGAGGCTCTCGCGGGCGCGGCCGACCAGGGCGGGGTGGCGCTGGACGAGCGCCAAGTGGTAGCCGTCGGGTAAGGGGACGACGTAGATGTGCATCGAGCGCTTCTCGATGTGGATCATCCGCGCCTCGCCGAGATCGTTGCTGGCGAGGACCCTCTCGAGCTGGCGCAGGTAGATCCCGAGATAGGCGCCGATGACGCGCATCTCATAGGGGCTGAAATCGGCGCAGGCGAGGTCCACCGTCTCGCCGGTTCCGTCGAGAAACAGGGCGCCCAGCGCGTGATCGTTGTTGGCCAGGAGGTTCGCTAAGACGTACTGGAACACCATGCGGGGGGGTGCGGCTCCTCAGCGCTGGCCAGCGGCGGCGCGCGGCGTCTCGACGATGGTCTCGGTACGCGCGGGGCGCACGGCGCCGGCGCGGATGTCCCCCGCCTCGAAGGCGCGCAGGAACGCGGTGACGATCTTGGCGTCGAAGCGGCTGCCGGTCAGGCGGGTGATGGTCTCGACCGCGAACTGCAGGCTGTAGGCCTGCTGGTACGGGCGGTTGGTGGTGATCGCGTCGAAGGTGTCGGCCACTCCGACGATGCGGGCGAAGAGAGGGATCTGCTCCCCCTTCAGGCCATCCGGATAGCCCCGGCCGTTCCAGGCCTCGTGGTGCGAGCGGATGGCGGGGATCATCTCCCGGAGCTGCTCGATGGGGGTCATGATCTCGGCGCCCATGACGGTGTGCAGCTTCATCTGCTCGTACTCGTCGGGGAGCAGCACCCCCTCCTTGCGGAGGATGCGGTCCTCGACGCCGATCTTGCCGACGTCGTGGAGCAGGGCGCCGATCCAGATCTTGTGCTGCGTCTCCTCAGGAAGCTGCAGGTAGCGGCCGATGGTACGGCTGTAGGCCGCCACCCGCTCGGAGTGGCCGCGGGTGTAGGGGTCCTTGGCGTCGACCGCCGCCACGAAGGCGCGCAGGGAGCCGATGAACAGCTCGCGGTTCGCCTGCGCCGCCTGCCGGAGCTGCTGCACGTAGCCAGCGACGTGATCGCTCATGCGGTTGAAGTCTTCCGCGAGGTCGGCCATCTCGAAGGTCAGACCCTGCATCTCGACCCGGCCGCCGAAGCTCCCCTCGGCGATCTCGTGCGTGGTCTCGGTCAGCCGCTGGATGGGCTGGCTCACCCACCGCGCCGCCAGATAGGCGAAGAAGAGCGACAGGCCGACCAGCACGGCCGTCGACAGGGCGGCATTGGCGATCAGCTTGTTGACGTCGGAGAACGCCTCGGACAGCGGCTTCTGCACCACCAGGCTGCCGCCGCTCTCGGGAATGGCGCTCACCTGGGCAAAGACCTCGCGAATCCCCTGGGGAGTCCGGATCTTGTAGCGCGAGGTCAGCGTCACCGGCCCGTTGGCGAGGGCGTTGAGGATCCCGCCGCCGAGGCCCGCGGTCTTGCCGCCGCCGTCGTTCGACCAGAGGATCTTCCCCTGGCGATCGATCAGGAAGACTCCGACGCCCTTCCTGGCCTCGTCCTTGGTCACCTTTTCCAGGGGCTGGAACCGGAGCTGGGCCTCGACGATGAGCTGTGGATTGGCCTCGGGGATCGGCACCGCGAGGATCGCCTGCGGCTTGCGCACCGCTCCGGACGGGATGAAGCCATAGGCCGGACGCTTGCTGCTCCGCGCCTGCCCGAAAGCCACGTTCATCGCCGCCTTGACGTCCGGAGGGAGATTGCCGGGCTCGAGGCCGGCGCCCTCCAGGTTGAACACGCGAAGGGCGATCACGTCCGGATTGCCATGCTGGAGGCTCTGGAGCTGCGAGCTCACCCAGGGCTGGGAGAGCCGCGCCACCACGTCGTCCGGCCCCGGCGCCATCAGGATGCCGTTGCCGAGCTGCGCGAGCTGCCGGCGGACGCCGCCCAGGTAGGAGTTCACCTCCTGCGACAGCGAGCTGGCCTCGGCCGTGAGGTTGTCGCGCTCGGTGTTGACCAGGGCCTTGTTGCTCTGGCTGATCAGCAGGATGCTGCTGACTCCGAGCGGGATGATGCCCGATAGCAGCAGCGCTATGACGAGGATCGTCCGCAGCTTGAGACGGCGCAGAAGGCTTCGGGTTTCCATTTCGACCGTTCAGTTCGGCAACTGTTGCATCGATTATACCTGGAAACCATAGCTGGAACCACGGCCCGCGATCGGGACGCTACACCGGCCGGCGGAGCGGATCGCGCAGGAAGTCGCGCAGCTCGGTCCGGACCTCCCCCGCGGCGATCCCGTCCGCCATCCACCCCTCGCCCAGGGAGCGGGGGAGCACCCAGACCAGCCCGGACTCGCGGGCCTTCTTGTCCCGCGCCATCCCCGTCATCAGCTCCGCCGGGTCGAGCTCGGGCAGCGGCGGCAGCCCGAGGCGCAGGATCAGGCGGTGGATGCGCGCGGCCACCTCGACTTTGAGCCCGCGGCTGCGGGCCAGGCGGAGCGCGAAGAGGATCCCGTACCCCACCGCCTCGCCGTGGCGCAGGCCGGCATAGCCGCAGGCCGATTCGATAGCGTGGCCGAGCGTATGGCCGAAGTTGAGCAGCCGGCGCTCCCCCTGTTCCGTCGGGTCCCGCTCCACGACAGCGATCTTCGCGGCGGCGGCCGCCGCCACCACCGGCCCGAGCGCCGCGGCATCGCCTTCGAGCAGGAGGTCCACCTCGTCCTCGAGCAGGCCGAAGAGGTCCGGATCGAGCAGCGCCGCCATCTTGACCACCTCGACCAGCCCGGAGCGCAGCTCCTCCCGTGGCAGGGTAGACAGCACCGAGGTGTCGCCGACCACCATCCAGGGGTGATGGAACAGCCCGACGGTGTTCTTGCCGCCGGGCAGGTCGACGCCGGTCTTGCCGCCGATCGCGGCGTCCACCTGGGCGAGCAGGGTGGTGGGGATCTGCACGAACTCGATGCCGCGCAGGAAGCAACCCGCCGCGAATCCGGCGAGGTCCCCCACGCTGCCGCCGCCGAAGGCGAGAACGCGGCTGTCGCGCTTGCCGCCGGCGGCGAGCATCTCGTTCCACAGCCGGCCGGCCGACTCGATCGTCTTCGCCCCCTCCCCCTCCTCCACCTCCAGGATCACCCACCGGGAGGCAGCCCGGCGGAGCACGTCGAGCCGGTCGCCATGGAGCGCCTGCACGCGGGGGGTGGTGATGAGGAACGCGGTGCGCCGGGCGAGCCAGTCCTCCAACTCCGGCAGGACGGACGAGATCGCGCCATTGCCCACGACGACCGGCGTGGTGCCGTCCGGGTGGTGGAGCCGCAGTGGGGTAATGGCGGTAGACAAGAGATTCACATCCAGCCTCGATTCAGTCTTCTCTAAAAGGTGTCCCGCCGAGCGCTCAGCGGGACGCCTTTCGCAGACCGCATCGAAACGTCTAGGCTTTTTCCTCTTCCCGCGCGCTCTCCCCGGATACCGCGATCCCCAGCTCGCGGAGCTGCCTCGCGTCGACTCTGGAAGGCGCGTCGGTCATCAGGTCGGTGGCCGAGGCGGTCTTGGGGAAGGCGATGACGTCGCGCAGGGAGGGGGCTCCGGCGAGGAGCATCACCATACGGTCGAGGCCGAGGGCGATGCCGCCGTGCGGGGGCGCGCCGTAGCGCAGGGCCTCGAGGAAGAAGCCGAAGCGCGCCTCGGCCTCCTCGGCGGCGATCCCCAGCAGCTCGAACATCCGGCTCTGCAGCGCCGTGTCGTGGATGCGGATCGAACCGCCGCCCAGCTCCATGCCGTCCATCACCACGTCGTAGGCGCGGGCGCGGACCGCGCCGGGATCGGTCGCCAGCAGGTCCAGATCGCGCGGGTCGGGGCTGGTGAACGGATGGTGCATGGCGAACCAGCGGCCCGCCCCCTCGTCCCATTCGAGGAGCGGGAAGTCGGTCACCCAGAGGAAGGCGTGCGCTCCCTCCGGAATCAGCTTGAAGTGCTTCGCCAGCTCGAGCCGCAGGGCACCCAGGGCATTGGCGGCGACCGCGGCCGGCGCGGCCACGATCAGGGCGAGCCCGCCTTCCTCCAGCCCGAGCGCCTCGACGGCGCCCTGGAGCTCGGCGTCGGTCAGCGCGTTTTTCACCTGGAAGACCGTCTCCCCCCCCTTGCGGCGGAGCGTGAGCACGCCGGCCGCGCCGTTGCGGCGGGCAATCTCGACCCAGCCGTCGACCTCCCTGCGGCTCGCCTCGGCGGCACCGGCTGATCCAGACAGGGCGAAGCCGCGCACCACGCCACCCGCCGCGACGGTCTCCTTGAAACCGCGGAAACCGCTCGTCGCCAGCAGGCTGGAGAGGTCGACGATCGGCAGACCGAAGCGCAGGTCGGGCTTGTCGCTGCCGTAGCGCGCCATCGCCTCGGCGTAGGTCAGCCGCGGGAACGCGGCTGGCGGCGAAATGCCGGCGAGCGGGAAGACGCGCGCGAAGAGCCCCTCGACCAGCTCGTAGATGTCCTCCTCTGTGGGGAAAGACATCTCGACGTCGACCTGGGTGAACTCGGGCTGGCGGTCGGCCCGCAGATCCTCGTCGCGGAAGCAGCGGGCGATCTGAAAATAGCGCTCGAAGCCGGCCACCATCAGGAGCTGCTTGAAGAGCTGCGGTGATTGTGGCAAGGCATAGAAGCTGCCATGGTGGACGCGCGAGGGAACCAGATAATCGCGCGCCCCCTCGGGGGTGGACTTGGTGAGGATCGGCGTCTCGACATCCAGGAAGCCGTGCTCGTGGAAGTAGTTGCGGATCTCGTTCGTCACCCCGGCGCGCAGCACGAAATTCTTCTGCAGCTCGGGGCGGCGCAGGTCGAGAAAGCGGTAGCGCAGCCGGGTCTCCTCGGCGGCCTCGATCTTGCCGTCGAGAGGGAACGGCGGCGTCTCGGAGCGGGAGAGGACGAGAGCGCTCTCGGCGATCACCTCGATCTCGCCGGTGGGCAGGTCGCGATTGATCTGCCCCGGCTCGCGGCGCGCGACGGTCCCCTCGATCTCCACCACCCACTCGGAGCGGACGAGGTCCAGGGCTTGGCCGACCTCGGGGCGCTCGTCGGGGTGCACCACCACCTGGACGACGCCGCTGCGGTCCCGCAGGTCGAGGAAGAGCAGCCCTCCGAGATCCCGGCGGCGCTGCACCCAGGCCTGGAGCCGCACCCGGCTCCCCACATCCTCGATCGTGATCGTTCCCGCGCCGCGACGCTTCATGCTTTCTCCTTTTCTCTTTCGATCTCCCGGTACTGCTCTTTCAATGCCGCGTAGCGGTCGCAGGTCTCCGCGATCCGCCGCGTCTCTTCTTCGGTGAGCGGCCGGGCCACCCGCGCCGGGATGCCCAGCGCCAGGTGACCGGCCGGGACGCGGTGCCCCGGCGCCACCACCGCGCCGGCGCCGACCTGCGCCCCATGTTCGACCACCGCGCCGTCGAGCACCCGGGCGCCGATGCCGATCAGCGCGCCATCCTCGATCGTGCAGCCGTGGAGCACGGCCTGGTGCCCCACCACGACCCCCGCGCCGATCACCAGTGGATGCCGCACGTGGGTGACGTGCAGCACCGTGCCGTCCTGGATGTTGGTCCGCGCGCCGACGCGGATGGAGTTGACGTCCCCGCGGGCCACGGTGTGGAACCAGAAGGAGACGTCGTCGCCGAGCACGACATCGCCGACGACGTGGGCGCCGGGGGCCAGGTACACCCGAGCGCCCAGGGTGGGCCACCGCCCCTGGTAGGGATGGACGGGCATCGCCGGAGCCTACTTGCTTCCGGCCGCCGGCTGTACCGAGAACAGGATCTTCTCGTACATCGGCAGCATCTTCGGGAAATCAGGCTTGGCGGCGGAGGCCACGAGGTCGACGGAGACGGTCTGGAACGGCACCTTGAGGGTGAGGCTGGCGCGCGCCTTGTCCCCCTCGCCGGAATCCATCTGCACCAGCACGCAGCGCACGCCGCCGACCGTCCGCGCCTCGACGCGGGACGCCGACCACTCGGCGTGGGCGGCGTCGTTCTCCTTGATGTTGGCGACAATCTTCTCCGGCTCGGCGAGCGCGACCTGGCTGCCGCGCACCCAGATCAGCCGCGGGTCCTCGGGGGGCTTGGCGTCGGCCGGGCCGATCCAGAGGCCGGGGAAGCCCTCGACCTGCCGCACCTGCCAGTCCTGCGGCACCTCGAGGGTGTATGGCAGGGCCTTGCCCTGGGCGGGCTTGAGCTCGATCCGGTGATAGGACCCGGCCGGCGGTGCGGCGAATGCGGACGCCGGCAGCACGGCGGCGAGAAGGAACGGAAGCGCAAAGATTTTCATACGCACCTACCTGGAAATAAGCCTCGGAAGCGGCCCGCGGGCCGGGCGCAAGAGCATGGCATAAAATCCGCCGGTGTCCAAAGACCTGACGATCGACGCCGTGATCCCGGCCCTTAACGAAGAGGCCTCGCTGCCGCTGGTGCTGGCCGCCCTCCCCCGCCTGCCGGTGCGCCGGATCGTGGTGGCCGACAACGGCTCGACCGACGCCACCGCCCGGGTGGCCCGCGAGGGGGGCGCCGAGGTGGTCGCGGCCGCCCGCCGGGGCTATGGCAGCGCCTGCCTCGCCGGTCTCGCCCATCTCCGCCACACCGGCCCGCCCGATATCGTGGTGTTCATCGACGCCGACTACTCGGACCACCCCGAAGAGCTGCCTGCGGTCGTCGCCCCCATCCTCGCCGGCACGGCCGACCTGGTGATCGGCTCGCGCGTGCTGGGGCGGCGGGAGCGCGGCGCTCTCCTCCCCCAGGCGCGGGCCGGCAATCTCGTGGCCTGCCTGCTGATCCGGATCTTCTACGGACACCGCTTCACCGACCTCGGCCCCTTCCGAGCCATCCGCTGGGACGCGCTCGAACGCATCGGCATGGCCGACCCCGATTTCGGCTGGACCGCCGAGATGCAGGTCAAGGCGGTGCGCCTGGGGCTGCGCTGCGCCGAGGTGCCGGTCTCCTACCGCCGCCGCCTCGGGGTGTCGAAGATCACCGGCACGATCACCGGCACGGTCCGCGCCGGCTATAAGATCCTGTGGACCGTGGCCCGCCACATTCGAGGATAGATCGATTGAGGGAAAGACAGATGCCCGAGCCCGTTCGCGCCGAGATCGACGTCGAGGTCCGCTATGCCGAGACCGACCAGATGGGCGTCGTCCATCACGCCAACTATATCGTCTGGTTCGAGCTCGCCCGCACCCGGTTGTGTTCGACCTCCGGCTTTCACTACGCCGACATCGAACGGCTCGGCTATCTCCTGATGGTCACCGGCGTCGAGGCCCGCTACCATCGCCCCGCCCGCTACGGGGACACGGTGCGGGTCGCCTGCTGGTGCGAGCGGCTGGGGAGCCGCGGCCTGCGCTTCGCTTATGAGGTCCACAAGGGGAAGGAACGGCTGGTCACCGGTCTCACGGATCACGTCTGGGTCGAGGCCGCGACCGGTCGCCCATGCCGCACCCCGGAGGCGATCCGCGAGCCCTTCCAGCGGCTGGCCGGGATTTCAGGCAACTAACAAGAGCCGTACTCGCATCCTCGATTCATATCTTGGGTTAGATGGGAAATCGGGGTAATCCGAAGAGAGGGTGTCGGCGGTCCGAGGAAAGGCGGAGGCAAGCCAGTGCTATGTACTACGCGGCTTCACCGCTCAAGCGGGAAAGGCGCTCTAATTCTAAGCGATCGCCTCGTCGCCCACCGGGACTCATCCCCATCATTGCCAGCCGAAATCGCGATCCAGGTATTCATAGAGTTCCAAGTTGATCGGGCGGAAGAAATCCCCCAAGATCTCTCGCGTCGCTTCGCTCATGGTTCCCGGAGGGCCGGCGTTTTTCACCGGCATCGGAATGGGCTCGTAATCGGGCAGTCCGAGGAATCGGTAGGCCGTCCTGGCGATGCCCGCGGGATCAGCGAAAAAATCTTGCGAGTTGATGAACAGCGCCTTCTCCCGGTCGTAAAACCGGAAAATATTTTTGATGAACGGCAGATAGATGCTGTGCTGGAGGTACCCTCCCGCGCCGACGCCGGAGAAGGGTGTCAGACCTCCTCCATGAGAACGCATCGACTCGAGTTCCAGGCGCACGGCCTCGTCGAAGTCCGGGAAGCGCCGCCACAGCGGGTCCTGGCGTAATCCAGCGGACAGTTTTTGATCCCATCGCCAATGCGCGAACGCGCGTTCGAGCGGGTTCCTCAGGATGAAGATAAGGTGGGTATCCGGCGCCATCTCCGCCGCCAGGTTCGCGAAGGCGAGGTACGGAATGCTCGGCGCGCAGTAGCCCGTGATGGCACGTCCCGCGCCGTATTTCTCTTCGGTCTTCCGCTGTTCGCGCCGCGTCGGGAATTGAGCATTGATCAGTCGCTTGATCGGGACGTAGCCGACCCCGATCTCCTTGGCCAGGGGCAACACCACGCAGGGGTGCTGCATTAGGTAGTCGGAGAAGAGCGAAGTGCCCGACCGGACGGCCCCCAGGCTCGCGAAAGCCGGGAGCATCCGGTCGCTGGACAGGGCGGAGCGAAGAAAGATCCGCATCAAGGGCGGACGGACGAAGTAATAGCGCAGGAACATCCTGCGAAAGAGCAGCCAGGACCGCTGCACCCTGCCCGGGGCCTGCATCAGCTGCTGATCGACGTAGGATGCCTTGTTGATCGTGCGGATCTTGCCTGCATCAGGCTCAAGGACCCGGGGGCTCGCGTTCTCGTCCATTCCGTTCCTCAACGTTCTTCCCTCGCGCCTACGGCGTGCGGTCCAGGAAGCTGCCGGCCCCCATGGGACAAGCTGTCTGCCCCAGATCCCGCTCGGCCCGCGCGATGCACGCTCCCAGGATCTTGGCGAGGGTCTCCACGTGGGGCGCTTCGATGATCGTCTGGTGGCTGCCGGGGACGGGGTGGACCTCCACGCCGCCCGCTGTGACGGTATCCCAACCGAGGGTGGGATCCTCGAAAATCCGCCGCCGTTGGGGGGCCAATTCCCGAAGGGCGGCCGAATCGACGCTGCTCGCCCGCAACAGGGTGATCCTTCCCGGATAGGTGGAGACCCTGTAGCGTTCGGCGGCCGTCGCTCTGGAGCTCCACCCCAGGGCCAGATCGCGCAGCAGCGGGATGTCGACACCCGGTCCGAGCGCCTCCAGGCTTCCGAGGAGCTCCAGGCCTCGCGCGAGCTGGCCGTCGATGGGAAGACCGCGTAGCGCTTCCGCTTCGAGATCCAGCGTACGCCCCTGTTCGCGGGCGAGATACCGCAGAAAGTCGACGACGATGGCCGCGGTGTCGACTTCCGCGGCTTCGTTGCCCGGAGGAACCGCCGTATCCAGGAGGGCGAGCAGCGCCACCTCCTCTCCGGCGCCAGTGAGCTGCCGCGCCATCTCGAACGCGACGACCCCGCCGAAAGAGTACCCAGCCAGAAGGTAGGGACCGGCGGGCTGAAAGCTTCGCACGGCATCGACGTACTCGGCCGCCGTCTCTTCGACCGTGACCCGCGGCGCTTCGGCCTGCCCTTCCATGGGGCGCGCCTGGAGGCCGTAGACCGGTTGGTCTGTGTCGAGCTGGCGGGCCAAGCGGTAATAACAGAGGACCTCTCCCCCCAGCGCATGGACGCAGAAGAGCGGCGTCCGCGCCCCGAGGGGCTGGATGGGTACCAGCGGCGACCAGAGGGCGCCACTCTCCTCCGGGAGCCGCGGTGCGGTGAGAACCTCCTTGCTTTCCCGGCCGTGCCGGATCAGTTGCCGCAGCGCGCCGGCGTAAGCCGCGGCCAGTCGCTCCGCGGTCTCCCGGCGATGGGTCCGCGAGCCGTAGGTCAGGGTAATCCGGAGCCGGCCATCGGCCACGATGCCGCCGATCTCCAATAGATGGGTGCGGTGGGCGCGCGGGCTCCGACTGAGGCCGGCGGAGGCTGTGGAAGCCCGGAAGAGAGAACGCTCGTCGAAGGTGCCGTCGACCTGGCCCAGATAGTTGAAGCTGATCTCGGCTGCCGGAGCCGCTTCCAGGATGTCTCTCGCGTTTCCGAGGTGGCGCAACAGACCGTAGCCGAGACCTCGCCCGGGCACGGCGCGCAATCGCTTCCTGGCGCTCACCAGGGCGTCGCCGGGGCCGGCGTCGCCCGCCTCCAGGACCACCGGGTACAGGGAGGTGAACCAGCCCACGGTGCGCGAGACGTCGAGGTCGTCAAAGAGCGGTTCGCGGCCATGCCCTTCCAGGTCCACCCGTAGGCGAGGGGATCCCGTCCACCCCGCCAGAGCCCGGACCAGGGAGCTGAGCAGAGCATCGTCGATCCGGCTCTGGTAGACCGACGGCAGGGTTTGGAGCAGGTCTGTGGTCTCTTCGGCGCTGAGCTCGAAGGAGACCGTGGCTTCGTCGCCGGCGAGATCGTCGGTCTCGCCCGAGGGAAAGTCCACCGGCAGGCGGGGCACGGGAACCCGGGCCATCTCGCACCAATGATCCAGCTCGCGGGCCAGCGCCTCCGAGCCGGCATGCGCGGCCAGGCGGCGAGCCCACTCCTGGAACGAGGTGGTTTTGGGTGGGAAAGAAGCGCGCAGCCCGCGCGCGACCTGGCGGTAGGCCCCCTCCAGGTCTTCCAGCAGCACGCGCCAGGAGACCCCGTCCACCACCAGATGGTGGGTGACCCAGAGCAGCCGTGATGGATTGAACAGGCAGAGGCGGGTCAGAGGCCCGGCGGACAGGTCGAAACCCGGCTGGAGAGCCGCGGCCGCGCGTTCGAAGGCCTCGTCTCGGCGAGGCGCCGGCAAGCCCGAGAGGTCGATCTGATGGAAGGGCGTCACCGGCTCGGCCGGCGCGTTCTCCTGCCGCCAGCCGTCCACATGGAAATCGAACCGCATGCGGAGGGCGTCGTGGTGCTCCACGAGGGAGGCCATGGCGCGTTCCAGGGCCGCGGGGGCAAGGGGCTCTCGCGACTCCAGCACGAGGGCCTGGTTGAAGTGGTGGGGCTCCGCGAAGCCTTGCGCGAAGAAACTACGCTGGATCGGGGTGAACGGCACATCCCCCGCCACCGACCCCTGTTCGGCAAGCGAGGCGCCGGCGGTCCCTGCAGCCGTGGCGTGGCGGGCGAGCCCGGCCACGGTCTGGTGCTCGAAGACCTGCCGCGTGGTGATGAGCAGCCCGGCCTGACGCGCCCGGGCCACGATCTTGACGGAGAGGATCGAATCGCCGCCGAGCTCGAAGAAGTTGTCGTTCACCCCTACCCGCGGCAGCCGCAAGACCTGCGCCCAGATCGCCGCCAGGAGCTCCTCCTCGTGGGTGCGGGGCACCACATACCCAGAGGCGGCGCCCTGCCACTCGGGGGCCGGCAGGGCCTTGCGGTCCACCTTGCCGTTGGCGGTGAGAGGCAGCGCCGCGAGGGCCACGAAGGCGGCCGGCACCATATAGTCCGGCAGCCGCTCGCGTAGCGACCGGCGCAGCTCCTGGGCCACAGCGTCGCCGACCACATAGGCGACCAGCCTCCGGTCACCGGGCTGGTCCTCCCGCGCCACCACCAGCGCCTCGCGGACTCCGGGGATCTCGCCCAGTGCCGCCTCGATCTCCCCCAGCTCGATGCGGAAGCCGCGCACCTTGACCTGGTGGTCGAGGCGGCCAAGAAACTCCAGAGTCCCATCGGCCAAGTGCCGCGCGCGGTCGCCACTACGGTAGAACCGCTCGCCGCCACGCCGCACGAACTTCTCCGCCGTCAGCTCTTCCTGGCCGAGATAGCCGCGGGTCACCCCCGGGCCGCCGATCCACAACTCGCCCGGGACGCCGACCGGCAGCGGCTCTCCCTCCGCATCGCGGACGTGGAGCACGGCGCCGGGGAGCGGCCGGCCGAGGAGCGGCCTCGCCGGCTCGGGAGAGGGCGGAACCGTGTGGGCGGAACAGAGGATGGTCGCCTCGGTCGGCCCGTAGAGGACCCACACCCGGGCAGCCGGGAAGGTCTGCCGCAGGTCTTCCAGGAGATCGGCCGGCACCGCATCGCCGCCGACGAAGACTTGGCGCATCCTCCCCACATCCGGTGCCTCCGTCCCGCGGCGCCGGAGCGCGTCGACGAGGCTCCGCATCAGAGCCGGGACGGCGTGCAGGCAGGTCATCTCCCCCAGGTGGTCGACCAGGCGCTCCACGTCCGGCGCCGGGCGCAGGGGGAACAGCACGGCCGTGCCGCCGGCCAGGAGCGGTGACAGCAGCTCGAAGAGGAAGATGTCGAACGTGGAGAGGGCCAGGCAGGGCATGCGATCGCCGGCGGTGAGCCCGAACCGCTCGTGGGTCGCGGCCAGGGTAGCCGCGAGCATGCCGTGCTCGACCTCGACGGCCTTGGGCCGGCCGGTCGTGCCCGAGGTGTAGATCCGGTAGGCGAGATCGCCGGGGGAGGGGCTCTCCAGCCGGACCTCTCCCCCATCCAGACCCTCCGGCTCTCCACCGAGGAGAACGGTCCTGGCGCCATGGGGGGGCAGGGTCTCCACCAGGTGCGGCTGCGTCACCAGCACCGGAACCGCGGAGTCCTCCAGGAGGAAGGCCAGCCGCGCCGGCGGATGGGCGGGATCGAGCGGCACGTAGGCGCCGCCGGACCGGAAAATCCCCAGCACCGCCACGGCCAGCTCCGGGCCGTGCTCGACGCAGAGCCCCACCGGGACCTCCGGCCCGACCCCCAGCGCGCGCAGGCGCTCGGCCAGGCGGCCCGCCTGAGCATCGAGGTCGCCATAGGTGAGCCCCGCATCTTCGTCTCCGGCGCGGACCACGGCCATGGCGTCCGGCGTGCGGCGTGCCTGCGCCGCGAACAGCTCGACGACCCCCGGTGCCGCCGGAACCGGCGCATCGTTCCACTCGGCCTCGAGCTGGTGCCGCTCGGCTCCGGTCAGCAGCGGCAGATCTCCGAGACGCCGGCCGGGGTTGGCCGTCACGGCTTCCAGCAGCGCCGGCAGATGGCCGGCCATACGAACGATGGTCGAGGGGTCGAAGAGATCGGTGGCGAAATCGATCCGGGCGCTCAGCCCGTCCCCTTCCTCCGCGAAGGTCAGCTCGAGGTCGAACTTCGCCGTCGTCGACGGGAGCGCCACCGGGGAGAGCGACAGGCCCGGCAGCTCGATCGCCCGGTCCGGGAAGCTCTGCAACGCGAACAGCACCTGGAACAGCGGGGTGTGTGCCAGGCTCCGCTCCGGGGTCAGTTCCTGGACAAGCTTTTCGAAGGGGACGTCCTGGTGCGCGTAGGCGGCCAGCGTGGTTTCACGAACCCGGCCCAACAGATCGCGGAACGTCGGCTCGCCCGAGAGATCGCCGCGCAGTACCAGGGTGTTGACGAAGAAGCCGATCAGTTCCTCCACCTCGATCCAGTTGCGCCCGGCGACGGGTGACCCCACCGCCAGATCCCGCTGACCGCTATAGCGCGAGAGGAGGGCCTGGAATCCGGCCAGCAGCACCATGAAGAGTGTCGCCCCCTCGCGCCGGCTGAGGGCCTCGACCTGCCGGGAGAGACCGGCCGGCAGCCGCACGGGCCGCGAGGAGCCCCGGAAGCTCCGCACCGCCGGCCGCGGCCGGTCGGTGGGCAGCTCCAGGAGCGGCGGCAGGCCCTCGAGCTGCCGGCGCCAGAAAGAGATCTCTCTCTCCAGCGCCTCGCCGTGCAGCCAGGAGCGCTGCCAGACGGCGAAGTCCGCGTACTGGATCGGCAGCTCGGCCAGAGCGGATGGGCGGCCGGCGGCAAACGCCGCGTAGAGCTCAGTAACCTCACGCACCAGGAGGCCCATGGACCAGCCGTCGCTCGCGACGTGATGCAGGGTGAGGGAGACGGTATGGTCGTCCACCCCCAGGCGCAACAACACACCGCGCAGAATCGGACCGCGGGCGAGATCGAACGGCCGGCCGGCCTCTCCCACGGCCAAGGCGAGAGCCGCCGCCTCGCGCGTGGGCGCCGGCAGCCCGGACAGGTCCACCAGCGGCAGGATGAAAGGTGCCGGCGATTGGATCACCTGGACCGGCAAGTCCTTTCGCAAAGCGAAGAGGGTGCGCAGGGCCTCATGGCGGCGCACGATCTCGCCCAGGCAGCGCTCCAGCACCGCGGTTTCGAGCGGACCTTCGGCGCGCAGCACCACCGCCAAGTTGTAAAGCGGGCTTCCCGGTTCGATCTGGTCGATGAGCCAGAGCCGCTGCTGGGCGAAGGACAGGGGCAGCTCCATCCCCCGTGACACCGGCAGGAGAGGGGGAACGGTCAGCGGCGCGCCGGTCCGGCGCGCCGCTTCGACCCGGGCGGCGAGACCCTCCACCCTAGGGTCCTCGAAGAGGTCGCGCAACGGCATCTCGACGCCGAAGGCGGCGCGCAGGCGCGACATCACCTGCGTCGCCAGCAGCGAATGGCCCCCCAGCTCGAAGAAATGATCGTTCGCCCCGACCCGATCGAGTCCGAGGAGCTCGGCCCAGATTCCGGCCACCACTTCTTCGACTGGCGTGCGCGGCGCCTGGTAGGTCTCCGGAGCGCTCTGCCGTTCCGGCGCCGGCAGGGCCTCGCGATCCACCTTGCCGTTGGCGGTAAGAGGGAGCGCCGGGAGCGTCACGAAGGCAGCCGGCACCATGTAGTCCGGCAGCCGCTCGCGCAACGACCGGCGGAGCTCCTCGACGGCGACGTCACCGGCCACATAAGCGACCAGTCGATCCTCCCGAGCCAGCACGGCCGCCTCGCGGACTCCGGCCAGGGAGAGCAGCACCATCTCGATCTCTCCCAGCTCGATGCGGAAACCGCGAATCTTGACCTGATGGTCCGAACGGCCCAGGAACTCGATCGTCCCGTCCGGCAGGCGGCGGGCGAGATCGCCCGTCCGGTAGAGCCGCTCTCCCCCGATTCCCAAGGGGTCCGGGATAAGCCTCTCGGCCGTCAGGTCGGGCCGGTGGAGATACCCGCGACAGAGACCCGCGCCACCAAGATAGAGCTCACCCGGCACCCCGATCGGGACCGGGCCCATCTCCTCGTCCAGGATCAGGATCCGGGTATTGGCGATCGGACGGCCAATGGGCATCGGCCCGGACGGCGGAATCGACGCCGGAAGCTCGTAGGCGCAGCACCCCACCACCGTCTCCGTCGGTCCATATTCGTTGATCAGGCGCAGGCCCGGAGCATGGAGACGCCAAAAGGCGAGCTGCTCGCCCGAGAGCGCCTCGCCACCGATGACGAACGCACTCGCGCAACCCGGGACCCGCTCGGGCGGCAGCAGCCGCTGCAGGACGTCCAGATGCGCCGGCGTGAGCTTGACCAGCCCGAAGCCTCCCTCGGCGAGCGCCGCGGCCAACCCCTCGATCCCCTCCTCCTCGGGCACCAGGTCGACACTGCGGCCGGCGAGCAGCGGCAGGAAGAGGCTGGTCACCGTCAGATCGAAGCTGACCGGCGAGTGGACCGGAGCGCCTCGCCCCTCATCCGCCGGATAGGCGTCCGCTGCCCAGAGCAGGTAGTTGGCTAGACCACGATGGGTGACCGCCACGCCCTTGGGATGGCCGGTTGAGCCCGAGGTGTAGAGGACATAGGCGAGGTTGTCGGCCGCCGGCCGCAAAGCCGGACTCTCTCCGGCGCTCTCCGGAAGCTCATCTAGACAGGTGACACGGGAGTGCTCAGGCAGGGCTGGCAGCAGCCCCGTCCGGGTCAATACGAGGGCCGCGCGGGAGTCCTCCAGCAGGAACGACAGCCGCGGACGCGGGAGGGAGGCTTCGAGCGGCAGGTAGGCGCCGCCCGCCTTCAGCACCGCGAGCAAGGCCACTACCAGATCGACCGAGCGCTCCAGGAAAAGCGCGACGAGGACGTCGGGTCCCACGCCAAGCGCCCTCAGGTGGGCGGCCAAACGGTCGGAACGGGCGGCCAGCTCGCCGTGAGTCACACGCTCCTGCCCATGGACGAGGGCCGGCAGCTCCGGAGCCTGCTCCGCCCTGGCTGCTAAGAGGTCGTGGAGGAGGACCTCACCCCCCGGCAGCGCCACCGTATCGTTCCATTCCGCGACCGCTTGGTGGCGTTCCGCCGGGGAGAGCAGTGGCAGCTCTGCGGCCGGCCGCTCCGGCGCCGCCAGGGCCGCGGTCAGCAGCCCTTCGTAATGGCGGACCAGCCGGTCGACCGTGGCGGCGTCGAACAGATCGGTGGCGTGCTCCATCGTGCCGCTGAGCCCGCCATCCCTTTCCTCTAAAGCAAGGGTGAGATCGAACTTCGCCATCGTCCCCGCGTCGCCTGCTGCTGGCCGCAGGCGCAGATCCTCGATCTCCAGGCTTCCGACGGGAGCGTTCTGCAGGACCAGCATCACCTGGAACAAGGGAGCGTGGGCGAGGCTCCTCTCCGGGGCGAGTTCCTCGACCAGCTTTTCGAACGGTACGTCCTGGTGCAGATAGGCGGCCAATGCGGTCTCGCGCACCCGGCCGAGCAGCTCCCCAAACGTGGGCGCGCCTGCCAGGTCTCCCCGCAGGACCATCGTGTTGACGAAGAATCCGATCAATCCTTCGGTCTCGACCCGATCGCGTCCGGCGCCGGGTGATCCCACCGCCAGATCGTCCTGTCCACTGTAGCGAGCGAGAAGGGCCTGAAAACCGGCCAGGAGCACCATGAAGAGGGTCGCTCCCTCACGCCGGCCCAGGGCCTCGACTTGCCGGGTGAGCCCGGCCGGCAGCCGCACCGGCCGGGTGGCGCCACGGTAGCTCTGCGCCGCAGGGCGCGGGCGGTCGGTGGGCAGCTCCAGGAGGGGCGGCAGATCGGCGAGCTGGCGGCGCCACCAGGCGATCTCGTTGTCCAGGACCTCGCCGTGCAGCCAGGAACGCTGCCAGACCGCGAAGTCCGCGTACTGCACCGGCAGCTCCGGCAGAGGCGAGGGCTCGCCCTGGGCGAACGCGGCATAGAGGGTGGTCACCTCGCGCACCAGGAGCCCCAAGGACCAGCCGTCGCTCGCGACGTGGTGCAGGGTGAGCGCGACGGCATGGTCCTCCGCCGCCGAGCGCAGCAGCAGGCCGCGCAGCTTCGGGTCGCGGGCGAGATCAAACGGCCGGCCGGCCTCCTCCACGGCCAGGGCGCGAGCCTCCGCCTTGCGAGCGAGCTCCGGAAGCCCCGACAGGTCCACCAGCGGCAGGGTAAAGGGGGCTGGCGGTTGGATCACCTGCACTGGCGAGTCCCCTCGCAGGACGAAGACGGTGCGCAGGGCCTCGTGGCGGCGCACGATCTCTCCCAGGCAGCGTTGCAGCACCGCGGGTTGCAACGGTCCTTCGACACGTAGCGCCAACGGCAGGTTATAGAGCGGGCTTCCCGGCTCGAGCTGGTCGATAAACCAGAGCCGCTGCTGGGCGAACGACAGGGGCAGATCCCCCTGCCGCGGCACCGGCAGGAGAGGGGGAACGGCCGGGTTCGCGCCAGTCCGGCGCGCCGCTTCGACCCGGACGGCGAGAGCCTCCACCGTCGGGGCCTCGAAGAGATCGCGCACCGGCAGCTCGACGCCGAAGGCGCCGCGCAGGCGCGAGATCACCCGCGCCGCCAGCAGCGAGTGGCCGCCGAGCGCGAAGAAATGGCCGTCCAGTCCCACCTGATCGAGGCCGAGGAGCTCGGCCCAGATGCCGCCCACCACCTCTTCGACCGGCGTGCGCGGCGCCCGCCAGGTCTCTGGAGCGCTCTGCCCTTCCGGCGTCGGCAGGGCCTTCCGGTCCACCTTGCCGTTGGGAGTGAGGGGCAGGGTTTCGAGGGTCACGAAGACGGCCGGCACCATGTAGTCCGGCAGCCGCTCGCGCAGTTGTTCCTGTAAAGATGGACGTGGCTCGTCGGCCGCGGCTTCTCCCACCACGTAGGCGACCAGCCGTCCGTCCCGCGCCACCACCACCGCTTCGCGGACTCCGGGCAGAGTGGCCAGCGCGGCCTCGATCTCGCCGGGCTCGATGCGGAAGCCGCGGATCTTGACCTGGCCGTCCAAGCGGCCGAGAAACTCCACCGCGCCGTCCGGCCGCTGCCGGACCAGGTCACCCGTCCGGTAGAGCCGTCCTCCGGAGATGGCTCCGAACGGGTCAGGCACGAACCGTTCGGCGGTCAGCTCCGGCCGGGCGTGATAGCCGTGCGCCACCCCGTCACCGCCCAGGTAGAGCTCGCCCGGCACTCCGACCGGCTGAGGGTTGAGCCCCGCCGCCAAGACGTGCAGGGTCCCGTTGGCTAGCGGCCGCCCGATGGGCACGGTTTCACCCGACGGCACCGTTTCCACCCGCTGCCAGGTGGCGAAGGTCGTCGTTTCGGTCGGGCCGTAGACGTGGAGCAGATGCGCGGGCGGACCGTCCCGCAGCACCGCGCGGACCGCCGCGGGATCGACCGCCTCGCCACCGAAGAGCAGGACGCGCAACGGGGCGAGCGCGGCCGGCGCCTCGCGGGCCATCTGGTTGAACAGGGCGGTGGTCAGGAACAGCACACTGACGCCTTCCCGGCGCAGCACGGCGCTCAGGCGATCGGGCGAGAGCAGGGTCTCGCGCTCGATGCCGGCCAGGCGGGCGCCATTGAGCAGCGCGCCCCAGATCTCGAAGGTGGCGGCGTCGAACGAGCTGTTGGAAGCCTGCGCCACCCGGTCGTCCGGGCCGAGCTGGACGTAGTCGGTCTCGCGCACCAGGCGCACGACGGCGCGGTGCGGCACCACCACCCCCTTCGGCCGGCCGGTCGAGCCGGAGGTGTAGATGACGTAGGCGGGGTCGCCGGGCGAGGAGAGGCTCGCGATGGGCTCCTGCTCCTCTTCTCCACCGGCCTCTGAGCGGCCCAGCAGCTCGACGCGCAGGCCCTCGCGGGTGGGGAGCCGCCCGGCCAGGTTCTCCTCGGCGACCAGCACGGCGGCGCCGGTGTCCTCCAGCATGAAGGCGAGCCGTTCCAGCGGATAGGCGAGGTCAAGCGGCACGTAGGCACCCCCCGCCGCGAGAATGCCCAGCATCCCCACCACCATCTCCGGCAGGCTTTCGGCGCAGAGGCCCACCAGAGAGCCGGGGCCGACGCCCGAGAGGCGCAGCCGGTGCGCAAGCCGGCGCGAGCGGCGGCCGATCTCCCGGTAGGTGAGCTCCCGACCGCCGAAAGTCACGGCCATGGCGTCCGGAGAGCGCTCCGCCTGTTCGGCGAACAACTCGTGGATGCAAGCCCGCGGGTATTCCCTCTTCGAATAATCCCGAGCCGTGGCGTTCCAGCCCGCGAATTGGAGGGCCTCCGCGGCGGTGAGCAGGCCCACCTCCGCGATGCGGCGGTCTGCCTGCTCGACCAGGCCGGCGAGCAGGCGTTCGAAATGCCCGATCAGCCGGTCCACGGTCTCCGCGTCAAAGAGGGCGGCGGCGTACTCGACCGTGCCGCCGAGCCCGCCGTCGTGCTGCTCGAGGTTGAGCGTGAGATCGAACTTTGCCGCCGTCCCTTCCGGGGTCACGGGCCGCAGCCGCAGATCCTGGACCTCCAGGCTCCCGCCGGGGGTGTTCTGCAGAGCGAACATCACCTGGACCAGCGGGGAGTAGGCGAGGCTCCTCGCCGCGACCAGGTCCTCGACCAGCCTTTCGAACGGCACGTCCTGGTGGGCGTGGGCGGCGAGCTCGGTCTCGCGCACCCGGCCGAGCAGCTCGCGGAACGTGGGATCTCCCGTCAGGTCGCCGCGCAGCACCAGGTTGTTGACGAAGAACCCGATCAGCCCCTCGACCTCCACCCGGTTGCGCCCGGCCACAGGGGCGCCCACCGCGAGGTCGTCCTGGCCGCTATAGCGGGCCAGCAGGGCCTGGAAGGCGGCCATCAGCACCATGAAGAGGGTCGCTCCCTCGCGCCGGCCCAGCTCCTCGGCCTGCCGGGTGAGCCCGGCCGGCAGTTGCACCGGACGCGCCCCGCCGCGAAAGCTCTGCACCGCCGGGCGCGGCCGGTCGGTGGGCAGCTCCAGGAGCGGCGGCAGGCCGGCGAGTTGGCCGCGCCACCAGTCGATCTCCCGCTCCAGAACCTCGCCGTGCAGCCAGGAACGCTGCCAGACCGCGAAGTCCGCGTACTGCACTGGCAGCTCCGGCAGAGGCGAGGGCTGCCCTTGAGCGAACGCGGCATAGAGGGCGGCCACCTCGCGCACCAGGATGCCCATTGACCAGCCGTCGCTCGCGACGTGATGCATGGTCAGCGCGACGGCATGGTCCTCCGCCGGGTCCTCCGCCGTCAAACGCATCAGCAGGCCGCGCAGCTTCGGATCGCGGGCGAGGTCGAACGGGCGGACGGCCTCGTCCCCGGAGAGGGCGCGGGCCGCCGCCTCGCGCGCGGGCTCCGGCAGCCCGGACAGGTCGACCAGAGGCAGGACGAAGGGCGCCGGCGGCATGATCACCTGCACCGGCGAGTCTCCTTGCAGAGTGAAGACAGTGCGCACGGCCTCGTGGCGGCGCACGATCTCCCCCAGGCAGCGCCGGAGCACCGCGGGTTGCAGCGGCCCTTCGACGCGCAACGCCACCGGCAGGTTGTAGAGCGGCGTGCCCGGCTCGAGCTGGTCGACGAACCAGAGCCGCTGCTGGGAGAACGACAGGGGCAGGGGACCGTGCCTCGGCATCCGAACCAGCGGCGGCGCCACGTTCGCCGTCTCCCCCTGGAGCTGCTCCACCTCCGTAGCGAGGGCGGCCACGGTGGGCGCCTCGAAGAGGGTGCGCAGGGGGAGCTCCACGCCGAACCCGGCCTGGAGGCGCGAGACGAGCTGGAGGCCCAGTAGCGAATGGCCGCCCAACGCGAAGAAGCTGTCGTGGGCTCCCACCCGGTCGATTCCCAACAAGTCGCCCCAGATCGCGGCCAGCCGCCGCTCCAGATCGGTGCGCGGCTCCTCGTAGGGCGTGTCGATCCCGGGCCGGACATGACCGGAGCTCGCAAGAGCCTCGGTCAATGCGGTCTTCATGCCCAGAAGCTCGTCGAGGGCATCGGGCGTGGGCGGGCCCGGGGGGAGGGCCGCCACCCGGAAGCCGCGCGCCTCCAGCGCGGCGGCCCAGGCCGGGTCCGCTCCTTCCGGCAGGAAGGCCACGGGAGCCGCCGCCTGCGGCAGCGCCGCGCGGCCGGGCTCGATCCCCTTCTCGATTCCCTTTTCTATCCCCTTCTCGATCCAATACCGCTGCCGCTCGAACGGATACGCCGGCAGGGGCACCCGGCGGCGGCGCTCGCCGCCGTGGAAACCGGACCAGTCGATCTCCGCGCCGGAGAGCCAGAGGCGGCCCAGGGTCCCCAACAGGAATCGCTGGTCCGGCTGCCGGTCGAGCTCGTGGCGCAGCGAGGAGAGGACGGCGCGGTCCGCCGCACCGTCAGCCGGAACCTGCTGGAGGGCCAGGCTGCCCAGGGTCTGGCCCGGCCCCATCTCGAGCAGCACCCGCCCTGGCTCACGCCACAGCTCGGCGACGGCGTCGGCGAAGCGGACGGGCGAGACGAGATGGCGCACCCAGTAGTCCGGGTCCGTGGCCTGGCCGGGCGTGATCCAGGTCCCGGTGACGTTCGAAAGGTAGGGGATGCGCGGGGGCGCCAGGGGGATGGCGCGCAGCAGCTCCCGCAGCTCCGCCGCGACCGGCTGCATCATCCAGGAGTGGAAGGCCTGGTCCGCCTGCAACCGGCGGCAGGGGACCCCTTCCCCGGCGAGCCGCCGCTCCAACTCGGCGACGGCCTCGGGGGGACCGGCCACCACCGACACCGCCGGGGCATTGGCCGCGGCGAGGGAGAGCTCCGGGGTGAGCCGCGCCCGAGTCTCCTCCTCCGCCAGCGGCACGGCTAGCAGGGCTCCCGGCGGAAGCTCGCCGATCCCGCGGGCGCGCCGGGCCACCAGGGCCAGGGCGTCGGGGAGCTCCATCACGCCGGCCAGACAGGCGGCCGTGTACTCCCCCAGGCTGTAGCCGAGGAGAGCCGCCGGCCGCACCCCCCAGCTCATCCACAGCCGGGCGAGCGCATAACCCACGGCAAACATCGCCGGCTGCGCGACGCGGGTCTCCCGCAGGAGCGCCCGCGCGGCTGTCTCCCGCCTCCCCTTCCCGAGCAGGGCGCGCAGGTCGAGGCCCGCGGGAGCCGCTTCCCCCGCGGGCTCCTCGGCGAACAGCGCCTCGCGCAGGTCGAGCCCGAGGTGCGGCAAGAGCAACTCGGCGCAGCGATCGATCTCCCGCCGGAACACCGGCTCGTCGTGGTAGAGGCCCCCGGCCAGGCCCGGATACTGGTCGCCGACCCCAGGCAGCAGGAAGGCCACGTTGCGGCGGCCTGCTTCCCGGGCGGCGGTCCAGACCCGTTGCGGATCGCGCTCTCGCAGCGCCGCCGCTGCCTCCTCGCGCGTCGCCGCCAGCACCGCGCGGCGGTGCGCGAAGGGGCGCCGGCCCACCCGCAGGGTGTAGGCGGCGTCGGCCAGGCTCAGTTCCGTGTCCTCTCCCTCCAGGCGATCGGCCAGGCTGTCCGTCATCCGCTCCAGGGCGCCAGGCGTACGTGCCGCGAGCAGCAGCACCTGCCAGGAGCGCGACGGGCCGGAAAGCGCGGCGGGAGGCGCCTCCTCGAGCACGGCATGCACATTGGTGCCGCCGATGCCGAACGCGCTCACCCCGGCGCGGCGGGGCTCTCCGTCCGCCTTCCAGTCGGTCAGCCGGTCGGCCACCCGGAACGGGCTCGCGGCGAAGTCGATGGCCGGGTTCGGGGTCTCGAAATGCAGGCTGGGCGGGATCTGGCGGTGCTCCAGGGCGAGCACCGTCTTGATCAGACCGGTGATGCCGGCGGCCGCATCCAGGTGGCCGACGTTGGTCTTGACCGAGCCGAGAGAGCAGAAACCGGTGCGGCCGGTCCCCTGTCGGAAGGCCTGGGTCAGGGCGGCGACCTCGATGGGATCGCCGAGAGGTGTCGCGGTCCCGTGCGCCTCGACGTAGCCGATGCTATCCGGAGAGACCCCAGCGGCGGCGAGCGCCGCGGAGATGGCCTTCGCCTGACCGGCGACGCTCGGCGCGGTATAGCCCGCCTTGCCGGAGCCGCCGTCGTTGTTGGCCGCCGAGCCGAGGAGGACGGCATGGATGGTGTCCCCGTGCGCCAGCGCGTCCTCGAGCCGCTTGAGCACGACGATGCCCGCGCCGCTCCCCCCCACCGTGCCGCGCGCCGCGGCGTCGAAGGCGCGGCAGCAGCCGTCGGGGGAGGCGATGCCCCCCTCTTCGTAAAGGTAGCCGGCGCGCTGCGGCAAGGTGATGGACACGCCGCCGGCCAGCGCCATGTCGCAGGCGCCGAGACGGAGGTTCTGGCACGCCAGGTGGACCGCCATCAACGAGCTGGAGCAGGCCGTCTGGACCGTCATGCTGGGGCCCGCGAGGTCCAGCTTGTAGGAGACGCGGGTGGCCAGAAAGTCCTTGTCGTTGCCCAGCAGGATCTGGAGCCCGCCCACCGCCGCGGCGTCGACGCCGGTGAGGATCTGATGCAGGTAGCGGCTGAACCCCTGGCTGGCAAACACGCCGACCGGACCCGGCACGCGCAGGGAATCGTAGCCGGCGTCTTCCAGCGCCTCCCAGGCGCATTCGAGGAACAGGCGCTGCTGAGGATCCAGGAGCTCGGCCTCGCGCGGGCTGTAGCCGAAAAAGCCGGCGTCGAACAGCTCCACCCCGTCGAGCACCCCGGCGGCCGGCACGTAGCGGGGGTCTCGCCGCAGCTCGGGAGCGACGCCGGAGGCGGCGAGCTCTTCGTCGCTGAAGCGGGCGGTCGAGGAGACGCCGGCGCACAGGTTGGCCCACAGGGGCCCGACGCCGGGCGCGCCGGGAAAACGACCGGTGAGGCCGACGATGGCGATCGCGCCGCTGGCGGGCGCCGGCCCTCCGGCGGCGCGGAGTGCGGGCTCCGTCACTGCTACCAGACCGGGCTCCAGGTGGCGCGCCAGGGCACGGACGGTGGTGTGGGTCAGGAGATCCAGCAGGCTGACCTCCCGTCCCAGCCGGTCGCGCAGCAGCGCCTGCACCCGGGTGAGCAGGAGCGAGTGTCCGCCGAGGTCGAAGAAGTTCTCTTCGACACCGACCCGCGGCACGCCCAGGACCTCGCGCCAGACGCCGGCCACGGAGTCCTCGAGCGCGCTGCTTCCCTCCTCAGGAGGCAGGTCGAGGGGGACCGGGGTGAGCGCCGGCAGGGCCTTACGATCCACCTTGCCGTTGGGGGTCAACGGGATCGCCGCGAGCGGCACGAACGCCGCGGGCACCATGGCGCCGGGCAGCCGCTCGCGCAGGAAGCTACGCAACTCGTCGATCGCGGCGTCTCCCACCACGTAGGCGACCAGCCGCCCGTCCCGCGCCACCACTACCGCCTCGCGGACCCCAGGCTGCTCCAGCAGCGCCGCCTCGATCTCGCCGGGCTCGATGCGCTGGCCGCGGATCTTGACCTGGTTGTCCACCCGGCCGAGGAACTCGATCTCGCCGTCCCCGCGATAGCGGCAGAGGTCTCCCGTACGGTAGAGCCGCTCCCCCGCTCCCCAGGGGTCGGGCAGGAACCGTTCCGCCGTTCGTGCCGGGTCTCCCAGGTAGCCGCGGGCCAGGGAGGGCCCGCCCACCCACAGCTCCCCCGCCACCCCCGGCGGCACCGGTTGCAGCGACCGGTCCAGCAGATGGACCCGCAGGCCGTCGATGGGGCGGCCGAGGGTCAGGGAGTCGCCGGCGCTGGTCACCACCGTGGCCTCCGCCGGACCGTAATGATTGATCAGGGTGAAGCCGCTCCCCGGCTTTTCACGAAGCCCGAGGCGGTCGCCTCCCACCAGCAGCCGGCGCAGGGTCGGAATCCGCGGCCCACCGCCGGCGAGGAGCGCCTCGGCCAGCGGGGTGGGCAGGAAGGAGACGGTGACCCCACGCCCGGCCATCCATTCGGCCAGCCTTGGCGGGTCCAGACGCGCCTCCTCCGGCGGCAGATGAAGGGTCGCCCCGGAGGCCAGGCAGGCCCAGATCTCCCACACCGAGGCGTCGAAACCGAGGCTCGCCACCTGCGTCCGGTGGTCCCCCGGGCCCGTGCCATGCGCGCGCAGATCCCAGCGCACCAGGTTGAGCAGCCCGCGGTGCGCGATCTGCACTCCCTTGGGCCGTCCCGTCGAGCCGGAGGTGTAGATCACGTAGGCGAGCTGGTCCGGCTCCACTTTCTGGGGAGGCAGCGGAGCGCGGAGCGCGATCTTCTCCCGGTCGCGGTCCAGGGATTCTCGGGTCAGCACCACCGGGGCGACCGTCTCTTCGAGCATGAAGGCGACGCGCTCGGCGGGATGGGCGGGATCGAGAGAGAGGTAGGCCGCGCCGGCCTTGAGGACGCCCAGCTGGGCCACCAGCAGATCCGCCGAGCGCTCCATCAGCACGGCCACGATGGACTCCGGCCCTACGCCTGTATCACGCAGGAAACCGGCCAGCCGGCCGGCGCGCTCGCCGAGTTCGCCGTAGGTCAGCGCGCAGCCCGCCGCATCCACCACCGCCGGAGAGTCCGGCCGTTCGCGGCACCAGCGCTCCACCAGGGACGTCACGGACCCCTCCCAGCTCCCCTCCCCCGTGTCGTTCCACTCGGCGAGCAATTGGTGGTGCTCGAGATCTGACAGGAGAGGCAGCTCCGCGACCCGTACGTCCGGATCGGCGACGGCCGCCGCCAGCAGCCGCGCGAGGTACGCCCCGAGCCGCTCGATGGTGGCGGCGTCTAAGAGGGCGGTGGCGTATTCGATCTCTCCCGCCAGGGCGCCGCCGCTCTCCTCGAAGCTCACCGTGAGATCGGCCTTCGCCGTCGTCCCCACGAGCGGGACCGGCCGCAGGCGCAGATCCTGGATCTCCAGCTCTCCGAACGGCGCGTTCTGCAGCGCGAACATCGCCTGGAACAGGGGGGTGTAGGCGAGGCTGCGCTCCGGCGCCAGCTCCTCGACGAGCCTTTCGAACGGCACGTCCTGATGCATCCAGGCGGTGAGCGCGGTCTCACGCACCCGGCCGAGGAGCTCACGGAACGTGGGCGCGCCGGTCAGGTCGCCGCGCAGGACCAGCGTGTTGACAAAGAATCCGATCAGCCCTTCGGTCTCGATCCGGTTGCGTCCGGCCACGGGGGAGCCCACCGCGAAGTCGTCCTGCCCGCTGATGCGCCCCAGCAGGGCCTGGAAGGCGGCGAGGAGCACCATGAAGAGCGTCGCTCCCTCGCGCCGGCCCAGGGCCTCGGCCTGCCGGACCAGCCTGTCCGGCAGCCGCACCGGCCGGGTGGCGCCGCGGTAGCTCAGCACCGCGGGCCGGGGGCGGTCGGTGGGCAGCTCCAGGAGCGGCGGCAGGCCGGCGAGCCGCTGCCGCCAGAAGTCGATCTCCCGCTCCAGGACCTCGCCGCGCAGCCAGGAGCGCTGCCAGACGGAGAAATCCGCGTACTGCACCGGCGGCTCCGGCAGCGGCGAGGGCCGGCCCGCGGCGAAGGCCGGATAGAGCGCGGCGACCTCGCGGACCAGGAGCCCCATGGACCAGCCGTCGCTGGCGATGTGGTGCAGGGTCAGCAGGACGGCGTGGTCCTCCCCGGCGAGGCGCAGCAGCAGACCCCGCAACATCGGACCCTGGGCGAGATCGAAGGGGCGGTTCGCCTCCGCGGCGGCCAGGGTCCGGGCCACATCCTCGCGCGCGCTCTCCGGCAGCGCCGACAGGTCCACCACGGGAAACAGGAACGGCCCGGCCGGCTGGATCACCTGCACCGGCAAGCCTTGCGGCGCGGCGAAGACGGTGCGCAAGGTCTCGTGGCGGCGCGCGACCTCGCCGAGGCAGAGCGCCAGCACCGCGGCGTCGAGCGGACCTTCGGCGCGCAACGCCGCAGCGATGTTGTAGAGCGGGCTGCCCGGCTGGACCCGGTCGATGAACCAGAGCCGCTGCTGGGCGAACGACAGGGGCAAGTCCCCCTCGCGCAGCACCGGCAGCAGAGGCGGAGCGGGCGGGAGCGCGCCGGTCCGCCGCGCCGCCTCGATGCGGGCGGCGAGGTCTGCGAGCACCGGGGCCTCGAAGAGGTCGTGGAGCGGCATCTCGACGCCGAAGGCTTGGCGCAGGCGCGACATCACCTGGGTCGCCAGCAGCGAATGGCCACCCAGGTCGAAGAAGTTGCCGGCCGCCCCGACCCGCTCGAGCCCGAGGAGGTCGGCCCAGATGCCGGCGAGCACCTCCTCGGCCGGAGTGCGCGGCGCTACGTAACTCTCCTCATCGGCGGGCTGCTCCGGCACCGGCAGGGCCTTGCGGTCGACTTTGCCGTTGACCGTGAGGGGAAACGCCTCGAGCGTCACGAAGGCGGCCGGCACCATGTAGTCCGGCAGCCGCTCCAGCAACGACCGGCGCGGCTCCGCGACCGCCACATCTCCCACCAGGTAGGCGACCAGGCGCCGGTCGCCGGCTTCCTCGCGCACCATCACCACCGCCTGCCGGACTCCGGGCAGCGCCGCCAGCGCCGACTCGATCTCCCCCAGCTCGATGCGGAAGCCGCGGATCTTCACCTGGTGATCCAGCCGGCCGAGGTACTCCACGTCGCCGTTGGGGAGGAAGCGTCCCAGGTCCCCCGACCGGTAGAGCCGCGCTCCCGGCCGGCCGCCGGCCGGGTCCGGAACGAAGCGCTCCGCGGTCAGCTCGGGCCGGCCCAGGTAGCCGCGGGCTAGCCCGGCTCCACCGACCACCAGCTCGCCCGGCACGCCGATGGGAGCGGGCGTCAGGTTCCGGTCCATCACAGCCAGTGACAGGTCGGCAATCGGCACGCCGATGACGCTGCGGCGCTCACTCCGGGCGTCGGCCGCGGACAGCGGCCGGTAGGTGACGTGGACCGTCGTCTCGGTGATCCCGTACATGTTCACCAGGAGCGGCCGCGCATCGCCATGGCGCTCGAACCAGGGCTCCAGGCTGGCCGGGTCGAGGGCCTCGCCGCCGAAGATCACCAGCCGCAGATCCCTCATCACGGCGCCGCGCGGCGCCTCCGCCCGCGCGAGCTGGGCGAAGGCCGAGGGGGTCTGGTTGAGCACCGTCACCCGCTCGCGAACCAGCAACTCCAGGAACAGCTCGGGCGAGCGGCTCACCTCCCAGGGCACGACCACCAGCCGGCCACCGTGGAGCAGGGCGCCCCAGATCTCCCAGACCGAAAAGTCGAAGGCATACGAATGGAACAGCGTCCACACGTCCCGCTCGCATCTGTCTCCCTTACAGAAGCCGAACCAGGACTCGGTGGCGTCGAAGAGCCGGGCGACGTTGCCGTGGGTGATCAGAGCGCCCTTGGGCCTTCCCGTGGAGCCCGAGGTGTAGATCACGTAGGCCAGGCTCGACACGTCGCCCTGAGGCGCGAGATCGTAGGCCGGGAGACCCTCCAGCAACTCGAGCTCCTCCACCCCGACCACGATCCGGATCTCCGCGTCCTCCCGGATGAAGGCCAGCCGCTCCCGCGGCGAGCCGGGATCGAGCGGCACATAGGCGGCCCCGGCCTTGAGCACACCCAGGATGCCCACCACCAGGTCCACCGAACGGTCCAGATGCAGACCGACGCGGCTCTCTGGGCCAGCGCCCTGCCGGCGCAGCCAGCGGGCCAGTTGATTGGACCGCCGGTGCAGCTCGCCATAGCTCAGCGTCACCTCACCGCAGGTCAGGGCCGGGGCCTCGGGGGTCTGCCGGGCGCGCGCCGCGAAACGGCCGTGCAGCGTCGAGGCCGGGGCGAATTCCTCCCGGATGCCCCCCCACTCCAGGAGCTGGTGCCGCTCCGCCTCGCCCAGCAATGGCAGCTCCGCGGCCCGCAGATCCGGTCCGGCCACCGCCGCCGCCAGCAGCCGCTCGAAGCCTCCGAGCAGGCGGTCGATGGTCGCGGCGTCCCAGAGATCGGTAGCGTGCTCGGCGAACCCGAGGAGCCCGCCGTCGTGCTCCGAGAGGTTGACCGTAAGATCGAACTTGGCCGTTGCTGCCTCCAGGCCCAATGCCCGCAGGCGCAGGTCCTCGATCTCCAGGCTTTCGATGGGAAGGTTCTGGAGAACGAGCATCGCCTGGAAAAGAGGGGCATGGGCGAGGCTGCGCTCCGGGGCCAGCTCCTCGACCAGTCTTTCGAACGGCACGTCCTGGTGCAGCCAGGCGGCCAGGGCCGTCTCGCGCACCTGGCCGAGCAGCTCGCGGAACGTAGGCGTGCCCGAGAGATCGCCGCGCAGGACCAGTGTGTTGATGAAGAACCCGATCAGTCCTTCGGTCTCGACCCGGTTGCGGCCGGCCACGGGTGAGCCCACCGCGAGATCGTCCTGCCCGCTGTAGCGCGCGAGGAGGGCCTGGAAGGCGGCCAGCAGCACCATGAAGAGGGTCGCTCCCTCGTGCCGGGCGAGGGCCTCCATCCGCCGGGTGAGCTCGGCCGGCAGGCGCACCGGCCGGGTGGCGCCGCGATAGCTCTGCCCCGCGGGCCGCGGGCGATCGGTGGGCAGCTCGAGGAGCGGCGGCAGGCCCGCGAGCTGGCCGCGCCAGAAGTCGATCTCCCGGTCCAGAACCTCGCCTCGCAGCCAGGAATGCTGCCAGACCACGAAGTCCGCGTACTGCACCGGCAGCTCGGGCAGGGGCGACGGCCGGCCCCCGGCGAAGGCCGGATAGAGCGCCGCGACCTCGCGCACCAGGATTCCCATAGACCAGCCGTCGCTGGCAATGTGGTGCATGTTCAGCACGACGGCGTGGTCCCTCTCCGTGAGGCGCACCAGCAGGCCGCGCAGCAGAGGACCGTGCGCGAGGTCGAATGGCCGTCCGGCCTCCGCCGCGGCGAGAGCGGGCACCAGATTCTCGCGCGTGCTCTCCGGAAGCGCCGACAGGTCTACCATGGGAAACAGGAAGGGCTCAGCCGGCTGGATGAACTGGACCGGCGAGCCCTCCGGCGCGGAGAAGACCGTGCGCAACGCCTCGTGGCGCCGCACGACCTCGCCGAGGCAGAGCGCCAGCACAGCGCCGTTCAACGGCCCTTCGACGCGGAGAGCCGCGGGAACGTTGTACAGCGGGCTGCCCGGTTCGAGTTGATCGATGAACCAGAGGCGCTGCTGGGCGGACGATAAGGGCAGGGCCCCCTCGCGCAGTGTTGGAGCAAGGGGGACCAGAGGCGGGGTGAGCTGCTGCGCGCCGGCCCGCCGCGCCGCCTCGATGCGGGTGGCGAGATCCGCCAGCACCGGGGCCACAAAAAGATCGCGCAGAGGCAACTCGACGCCGAAGGCATCGCGCAGGCGCGACATCACCCGCGTCGCCAGCAGCGAATGGCCGCCCAGGTCGAAGAAGTGGTCGGCCGCCCCGACCCGTTCGAGGCCGAGCACCTCGGCCCAGATGCCGGCGAGGACCTCTTCGACCGGTGTGTGGGGCGCCAGGTAAGACTCCTCGCCGCCGCCGGGCTGCTCCGGAGCTGGCAGCGCCTTGCGATCCACCTTGCCGTTGCCGGTGAGAGGCAGCGCCGCGAGCGTCACGAAGGCGGCCGGCACCATGTAGTCCGGCAGCCGCTCGCGCAGCGACCGGCGTAGCGCTTCGGCGGCGACCTCGCCGACGACATAGGCGACCAGGCGCCGGTCGCCGGATTCCTCGCGCACCATTACCACCGCCTGCCGGACTCCGGGCAGCGCCGCCAGCGCGGCCTCGATCTCGCCCAGCTCGATGCGGAAGCCGCGGATCTTCACCTGGTGATCCAGCCGGCCGAGGTACTCCACCTCGCCGTTGGGGAGGAAACGCCCCAGGTCCCCGGACCGATAGAGCCGCCCTCCCGGCCGGCCGCCGGAGGGGTCCGGAACGAAGCGCTCCGCCGTCAGCTCGGGCCGGCCCAGGTAGCCGCGGGCCAGTCCGGCCCCACCGACCACCAGCTCGCCCGGCACGCCGATGGGGACCGGCATCAGCCCGCGGTCCACCACGGCCAGGGACAGGTCGGCGATCGGCACACCGATGACGCCGCGGTGCTCGCCCCGGGCGTCGGCCGCGGATAGCGGCCGGTAGGTGACGTGGACCGTCGTCTCGGTGATCCCGTACATGTTGACCAGAAGCGGCCGCGTGTCACCATGGCGCTCGAACCAGGGCTCCAGGCTGCCCGGGTCGAGGGCTTCGCCGCCAAAGATCACCAGCCGCAGGTCCGTGGCAACGGCACCGCGCTGCGCCTCCACCTGCGCGAGTTGGGCGAAGGCCGAGGGGGTCTGGTTGAGCACCGTGACCCGCTCGCGGACCAGCAGCTCCAGGAACAGCTCGGGCGAGCGGCTCACCTCCCAGGACACGATCACCAGCCGCCCCCCGTAGAGCAGGGCGCCCCAGATCTCCCAGACCGAGAAGTCGAAGGCGTAGGAGTGGAACAGCGTCCAGACGTCCCGCTCGCATCTGTCTCCCTTACAGAAGCCGAACCAGGACTCGGTGGCGTCGAAGAGCCGGGCGACGTTGCCGTGGGTGATCAGAGCGCCCTTGGGCCGTCCCGTAGAGCCCGAGGTGTAGATCACGTAGGCCAGGCTCGACGCGTCGCCCAGAGATTCCAGGTCGCCGGCGGGCAGGTCCAGCCGCTCCAGCTCTTCCTTCCCCACCACGATCCGGATCTCCGCGTCCTCCAGGATGAAGTCCTGCCGCTCCCGCGGTGAGCCGGGGTCGAGCGGCACATAGGCCGCACCGGCCTTGAGCACGCCCAGGATGCCCACCACCTGGTCCACGGAACGGTCGAGACGCAGACCGACGCGGCTCTCCGGGCCGGCGCCCCGCCCGCGCAGCCAGCGGGCCAACTGGTTGGACCGCCGGTCCAGCTCGCCGTAGGTCATTGTCAGGTCGCCGCAGGTCAGGGCCGGCGCGTCGGGGGTCTGCCGGGCGCGCGCCGCGAAACGGCCGTGGAGCGTCGAGGCCGGGGCGAATTCCTCCCGGACCCCTCCCCATTCCAGGAGCTGGAGACGCTCCGCCTCGCTGAGGAGGGGCAGCTCTTCGGCCCGTAGATCCGGCCCGGCCACCGCCGCCGCCAGCAGCCGCTCGAAGCCCGCGAACAGCCGCTCGACGGTCGCGGCGTCGAACAGATCGGTGGCGTGCTCGACGACACCGATCAGCCCGCCGTCGTGCTCCGAGAGGTTGACCGTGAGATCGAATTTCGCCGTCGCCGCTTCCAGGTCGACCGGACGCAGGCGCAGGTTCTCGATCTCCAGGCTTGCGACGGGAGCGTTCTGCAGGACCAGCACCACCTGGAACAGCGGGGCGTGGGCGAGGCTCCTCTCCGGGGCCAGCTCCTCGACGAGCTTTTCGAACGGCACGTCCTGGTGCAGCCAGGCGGCCAGCGCGGTCTCGCGTGCCCGGCCGAGCAACTGGCGGAACGTGGGCGTACCCGACAGGTCTCCCCGCAGGACCAACGTGTTGACGAAGAATCCGATCAGTCCCTCGGTCTCGACCCGGTTGCGTCCGGCCACGGGTGAGCCCACCGCGAGATCGTCTTGACCGCTGTATCGCGCCAGGAGGACCTGGAAGGCGGCCAGGAGCACCATGAAGAGGGTCGCTCCCTCTTGCAGGCCCAGGGCCTCCACCTGCCGGCTGAGCCCGGCGGACAGCCGTACCGGCCGGGTGGCGCCCCGGTAGCTCTGCGCCGCCGGCCGCGGCCGGTCGGTGGGCAGTTCCAGGAGCGGCGGCAGCCCGGCGAGCTGGCGGCGCCAGAAGGCGATCTCCTGCTCCAGCACCTCGCCGCGCAGCCAGGAGCGCTGCCAGACCGCGAAGTCCGCGTATTGCACCGGCAGCTCGGACAGGGAGGACGGCCGGCGCGCGGCGAAGGCCGGATAGAGCGCCGCCACCTCGCGCACCAGGACCCCCATGGACCAGCCGTCGCCGGCAATGTGGTGAAGCGTGAGCGCGACGGTGTGGTCCCTCTTGGTAAGACGTAGCAACAGGCAGCGCAGCACAGGGCCGCGCGCGAGGTCGAACGGGCGGCCGGCCTCTTCGCGGGCCAGGGCCGGGGCCAGCGCCTCTCTCACGCCGTCCGGCAGCGCCGACAGATCCACCAGGGGGAGCGCGAAAGGCTCGGCCGGCCGGATCCCCTGAACCGGCGCGCCCCCTCGAGCGGCGAAGACCGTGCGCAACGCCTCATGCCGCCGCACGATCTCGCCGAGAACACGCGTCAGCACGCCGGAGTCGAGCAGCCCTTCAGCGCGCAACGCCGCGGCGATGTTGTAGAGGGGGCTTCCCGGCTCCAACTGATCGATCAGCCAGAGCCGCTCCTGGGCGAACGACAGGGGCAGGTCCCCCTCGCGCGGCACCGGCAGGAGAGGCGGAGCGGATGCGAGCGTGGCGGCCCGCCGCGCCGCCTCGACCCGCGCGGCGAGATCCGCCAGCCCGGGGGCCTCGAAGAAATCGCGCAGCGGCAGTTCGACGCCGAAGGCCTCGCGCAGGCGCGACATCACGCGGGTGGCGAGGAGCGAATGGCCGCCCAGCTCGAAGAAGTTGTCGGCCGCCCCGACCCGTTCGAGCCCGAGGAGCTCGGCCCAGATGCCGGCGAGGGTCTCCTCGACCGGCGTGCGCGGCGCCAAGTAATCCTCCTCGCCGCCCTGCAATGCGGGAGCCGGCAGCGCCTTGCGGTCCACCTTGCCGTTGGCGGTGAAGGGGAAGGCGGCGAGCGTCACGAAGGCGGCCGGCACCATGTAGTCCGGCAGCCGCTCGCGCAGCGACTGGCGCAGGTCTTCGACCGCGATGTCGCCGACAACGTAGGCGACCAGCCGCCGGTCTCCGGCCCGGTCCTCGCGCATCAGCACGGCGGCCTCGCGGACCCCGGGCGACGCCATCAGCGCCGTTTCGACCTCTCCCAGCTCGACGCGGAAACCGCGCAGCTTCACCTGGTGGTCCAGCCGGCCGCGGAAGTCGAGGGTGCCGTCGGCCCGCCAGCGCACGCGGTCGCCGGTACGGTAGAGGCGCTCCCCCGCCCATCCGAAGGGGTCGGGCACGAAACGCTCGGCGGTGAGGTCCGGCCGGTCCAGGTAGCCGCGCGCCAGGCCCTCGCCGCCCGCGTAGAGCTCGCCCTCCACGCCCACCGGCACCGGGGCGAGGCGCTCGTCCAGGACGTAGGTCCGGGTGTTGGCGATAGGCCTGCCGATGGGCACGCTCTCCCCCGCCCTAGGGGGCTCGGTCATCCGGTGGCAGGAGGTGAAGGTGGTGCCCTCGGTCGGGCCGTAGCCGTCGACCAGGGTCAAGCCGGGATGGCGCTCCAGGACGCGGCGGGCGTGCTCGGGCGAGACCACATCGCCCCCCGTCAGGAGCTGGGAGAGCGGCCGCAGGCCGTCCAGGCAGCCGTCCACCATCTCGTGGAACAGGCCGGTGGTAAGCCAGGCTGAGGTGACGCCGTGGGTCTCGATGACCCGCGCCAGGTCGTCGAGCGCGCCGAGCCGGCCGGGGTACAGGACCAGCCGGCCGCCGTTCAGGAGGGGAACCCAGATCTCCACGGTCGAGGGATCGAAGGAGAGCGGGGCGGTCTGGAGCCAGGTCTGGTCCGGCCCCAGGTCCGCGTACCCGGCACCGCGCACCAGCCGGAGGATGTTGCGGTGGGTGACCGCGACCCCCTTGGGCCTGCCCGTCGAGCCCGAGGTATACAGAACGTAGGCCAGGGACTCAGGAAGTACCCTCGGCAGATCGACCTCGGGGACCTGCTCCTCAGGATCCGGGATGACCAGCCGCAGCCCCGGTGGCAACTCGAATTGCGGCGCCTCGCGGGCGACCAGCAGTGAGGCGCCCGCGTCCTGGACCATCCAGGCCAGGCGTTCCGGCGGATTGGCGGGATCGAGCGGCAGATAGGCACCTCCGGCTTCCAGGATGCCCAGGAGGGCCGCGATGAGGTCCGGCGAGCGCTCGGCGAGGACCGCCACCCGCTCCTCCGGCCGCAGCCCGAGGGCCACCAGCCGGCGGGCGATCCGCCCGCTCCGGCGCCGCAGCTCGGCCCAGGTCAGCGTCTTCTCTCCCTGCTCGACAGCGACGGCGCCGGGCCGCAGCCGCGCCTGCTCCACGAAGAGGCCATGGACGGTCTCCTCCGACGGAAAGGCGGTTTCGGTGTCGCTCCACTCCCGCAGGAGCTGGTGCCGCTCGGCCGCGCCGATCAGCGGCAGCTCCGCGAGCGGGCGGTCTCCCTCGGCCATCCCGGCCATGCCGGCGAGCAGGGTGGCGAGGTGCTGGAGCAGGCGCGGCCCCGCGGCCCCGTCCACGCGAGCACGGTCTGTCCTCAGTTGCAGAGAGATCTGATCTCCCGCCGTGATGACCAGGGTGACGGGGTAGTTGGTGCTCTCGTAGCTGCGCAGGTCGCCGATCCGCAGACCGCCGGCACCACCATCTCCGGCATTGGGGTAGTTCTCGAATGCGTAGAGCGTCTCGAACAGCGGCGAGCCGGCGGGGAGCTCGCTCCAGCGCTGGATCTGCGCCAGCGGGGTGTGCTCGAAACCCTGCCGGGCGAGTTGGCGCTCCTGAAGGCACCGCAGCCAGCCCGCCAGGGGTTCGGCTCCGTTCACCCTCGCCCGTACCGGCAGGGTGTTGACGAACATGCCGACCATGGTTTCGACACCGGGCAACGCGGCCGGACGGCCGGAGACCACGTTGCCGAAAACCACGTCCTCCTCGCCGTTGTAGCGGCTGAGGAGAACGGCCCAGGCTCCGAGGGTGACGGTCTGCGGAGTCACTTTGTGCCGCGCCGCCAGGGCCTGTAGCTCCGCCGTGACCTCGCGGGAGAGCTGGATCCCGTGCTCGGCGTAGCCGGAAGCCCCCTCGGCTCTCACCAGGGGGACGATGCCGAAGGAATTGGGGGCGGTAAACCCCGCGAGCTCGCCGCGCCAGAACGGCTCCGCCTTCGCCGGCTCCTGCCTTTGCAGCCAGACGATGTAGTCGCTGAACGGCCGCGCCGGCGGCAATGCCGGCGATATGGGCTCCCGGCCGTCCCACAGAGCCGCATAGACCGCCACCAGCTCCTGGAACAGGAGGGGAAGCGACCAGCCGTCCAGCAGCAGGTGATGAAACGTCCAGATGAATCCGAGCTCGCCGTCGAGGCGAATCAGCGAGAAACGCATCAGCGGCGCCTTGTTCAGAGGCAGCGGCGTGTGCCGTTCGCCATGCCGCGCCTCTTCGTAGCGGCGCTGCTGCTCCGCCGCGGGGAGGCCACGCCAATCCAGATCCTGCCAGGGGAGAGAGACCTCCTTGCGGACGACCTGGACGGGCTCGTCGAGCCCGTCCCAGAGAAAGGCCGTACGCAGCACCCCGTGGCGTTGGACGAGCCTCTCCCAGGCCTGCCGGAACAGCCGGGAATCGACATCCGCCGGCAGGGTGCAGGTGACCTGGTTGACATAGATCCCGGACTCGGGCGCCATCAGGCTATGGAACAGCATGCCGCTCTGGAGCGGCGTGAGGGGATAGATATCTTCGATGTTCTTCATGGTGCTTCTGTCTCTCACGCGCTGATTCAATCGGACTCGGCGAGCAGAGCTGCCAACTGGCCAAAGTTGCGGGCGTCGAGCCCGGCCTTGGGGAAGTCGGAAGGCGTGAAGACCTCCTCGCTTTCCCGGCTGTGCTGGAGCAGTTGCCGCAGCGCGCCGGCATAGGCTGCAGCCAGACGCTCCACGGTTTCCCGGCGATGCGTTCGAGTTCCGTAGGTCAATGTGATCCGGAGCCGGCCATCCGTGACGATGCCGACGATCTCCAACGAGTGGGTGCGGTGGGCGCGCGGGCTCCGGTTGGGGCCGGTGGAGGCCGTGGAAGCCTGGAAGAGAGCGCTCTCCCCGGAGTTGATGTCAGCCTGGCCCAGGTAGTTGAACAGGATCTCGGCCGCGGGAGCCGCTTCCAGGCCCAGCAGGCCGTAGCCGATGCCGCGCTCCGGCACGGCGCGCAGCCGCTCCTTGGCGCTCACCAGGGCATCGCCGGGACCGGCGTCGCCCGCCTCCAGCACGACCGGGTACAGCGAGGTGAACCAGCCCACCGTGCGCGAGACGTCGAGATCGTCCACATCGCCAATATCTGCGAACAGCGATTCGCGGCCGTGCCCTTCCAGGTCCACCCGCAGGCGTGGCGAGCCAGTCCAGCCCGCCAGGGCCCGTGCCAGGGCGCTCAGCAGCGCCTCGTCGATGCGACTGTGGTAGACCGACGGCAGGGTCTGGAGCAGGTCCGCGGTCTCTTCGGCGCCGAGCTCGAAGGAGACCGTGTCCTCGTCGCCGACGAGATTGCCGCCGGAAGGGAAATCCACCGGCAGGCGGGGCACGGGAACCCGGGCCGTCTCGCGCCAGTGATCCAACTCGCGGGCCAACGCCTCCGAGCCGGCATAAACGGCCAAACGGCTGGACCACTCCTGGAACGAGGTGGTCTTGGGTGGAAAGGCGATGCGCAGCCCGCGTGCGGCCTGGCGGTACGCCGCTTCCAGATCCTCGACCAGCACGCGCCAGGAGACCCCGTCCACCACCAAGTGGTGGGCGACCCAGAGCAGCCGTGAAGGATGCCCGGCGCCAGCGGTCAACAGGGCCAGGCGAGTGAGCGGTCCGGCGGACAGGTCGAAGCCTGCCTGGAGAGCCGCGGCCGCTCGCTCGAAGGCTTGGCGCCGGCGAGGCGCCGGCAAGCCCGAAAGGTCCACCTGGTGGAAAGGAGCCACCGGCTCGGCCGGCGCGTTTTCCTGCCTTTTCGCCTGGACATCGAACCGCATGCGCAGTGCGTCGTGGTGCTCCACGATGGCGGCCATGGCGCGTTCCAGGGCGGCGGGGTCAAGGGACTCCCGCGGCTCCAGCAGCAGAGCCTGGTTGAAGTGGTGGGGGTCCGCGAAGCCCTGTGCGAAGAACCAGCGCTGGATCGGGGTGAGCGGCACCTCTCCCGCCACCGGCCCCTGCCCGGCAGAGGCGCCGCTGGCCTCCGTAATCGTGGCGTGGCGGGCGAGCCCGGCCACGGTCGGGTGCTCGAAGATCTGCCGCATGGTGAAAAGCAGACCGGCCTGACGCGCCCGGGCTACGATCTGGACCGAGAGGATCGAATCGCCGCCGAGCTCGAAGAAATTGTCGTCCACCCCCACCCGTGGCAGGCGCAGGACCTGCGCCCAGACCGCTGCCAGGAGCTCCTCCTCGCGAGTGCGGGGCGCTACATAGCCCCTCTCGGGCTGCTCCGGAGCCGGCAGGGCTTTCCTGTCCACCTTGCCGCTCGAGGTGAGGGGGAGCGCCGCGAGCATGACGAAGGCGGCCGGCACCATGGCCTCCGGCAGCCGCTCCCGCAGGGCCTGACGCAGTTCTTCGACAGCGACGTCGCCGACGATGTACGCGGCCAAACGATCCTCGCGTTTTAGCACCACCGCCTCGCGGACTCCGGGCAGCTCCGTCAGCGCCGCCTCGATCTCGCCCAGCTCGATGCGGACGCCGCGGATCTTGACTTGATGATCCAGGCGGCCGAGGTACTCGATGGCCCCGTCGGCGCGCCACCGCGCCAGGTCGCCGGTGCGGTAAACGCGCTCGCCGGGCTCTCTCCCCTCCGGGTCCGGCAGGAAGCGCTCGGCCGTGAGATCGGGACGCTCGACATAGCCGCGCGCCAGGTTCATGCCGGCGATGAACAGCTCGCCCGGGACGCCCACCGGCACCGGCAGCAGACCGCGGTCGAGCAGGTGGATGCGGGTGTTGGCGATCGGCCGCCCGATGGGAATGCCGCCGCGGTCGTTCTCACTACAGACCCAGGAGGTGACGTCCACCGCGGCCTCGGTGGGACCATAAAGGTTGTGCAGCCGGGCATGTCCGAGGCGTGCGGCGAAGCGCCGGGCCAGCTCGGCGGACAGCGCCTCGCCGCTGCACACCACGTCGCGCAGGGTGCGGCACTCCCCCGCCCCGGGCTCCTCCAGGAAGAGCTGCAGCATGGAGGGGACGAAGTGCAGCACCGTGATCTCCTGCTCACCGATGAGCCGTGCCAGGTAAGCGTTGTCCCGGTGGCCGCCGGGCCGGGCTACCACCAGACGGGCGCCGGTCATCAGCGGCCAGAACAGCTCCCAGACCGAGACGTCGAAGCTGAACGGGGTCTTCTGGAGCACCCGGTCGGCGGCGGAAAGGTGCAGCGCCTCCTGCATCCAGAGCAGCCGGTTGGCGATGGCGCGATGGGAGATCACCACCCCCTTGGGCTTACCCGTGGAGCCGGAGGTGTAGAGCACGTAGGCCGGATGGTCGGGATCGACGGCCACCGGGAGCGAGCCGCCGGCAAGATCCCCGGCTGCCGGTTCGCCGTGCTCCAGGAACAGGAAGCGATCCTCCGCGCCCGGCAGGCGATCGGCCAGGCCGGCGCGGGTCACGATCAGCCGCAGGCGGGCATCGCGATCCTGGAAGGCCAGGCGGTCGGCCGGGTGATCGGGGTCGAGAGGGACGTAGGCCGCGCCCGCCTTGAGGATGCCGAGCAGGGCGACGAGCAACTCGCAGGAGCGCTCCAGCAGCACCCCGACGCGGCTCTCCGGGCCACAATCGCGGGCATGGAGCCGACGCGCCAGGCGATTGGCCCGCCGGTCGAGCTCGCCGTAGGTCAGCTCCTCCCCCTCGAAGGTGATCGCCACGGCTTCGGGAGAGCGCGCGGCTTGGTCCTCGATCCAGGCATGGAGCGGGCGGTCGAGGGGGTAGGCGGTGGCGGTTTCGTTCCAGGCGCGGAGCTGGAGGGTCTCCGCCGCGGTGAGCAGGCCGAGCTCGCCGATGCGCCGCTCCGGCCCTTCGGCCATGCCGGTGAGCAGCGTGGCGAAATGCTGAAGCAGGCGCGGCGCCGCGTCCCCATCAACGCGAGCGCGGTCGGACATCAGCCGCAGATCGATCCGGTCCGCCGCCGCGAGGAGCAGGGTGAGGGGATAGTTGGTGCTCTCGAAGCTGCGCAGGTTGCCGATGCCCAGGCTGCCGGCGGGGCCGTCTCCGGTGTTGGGGTAGTTCTCGAACACGTAGAGGGTTTCGAACAGCGGCGAGCCGGCCGGTATCTCGCTCCAGCGCTGGACCTGGGTCAGGGGGCTGTGCTCGAAATCCTGGCGGGCGAGCTGACCCTCCTGGAGGCGCCGCAGCCAGGGGGCCAGCGGCTCGGCGGCGTCCACCCGCGCCCGCGCCGGCAGGGTGTTGATGAACATGCCAATCATGGTCTCGACGCCGGGCAGGGCGGCCGGACGGCCGGAGACCACATTGCCGAACACCACGTCCTCCTCGCCGCTGTAGCGGCTGACGAGCACGGCCCAGGCGCCCAGAGTGACGGTCTGCAGGGTCAGCTTGTGCCGCGCCGCCAGGGCCTGAAGCTCCGCCGTGAGCTCGCGGGAGATCTGGATTCCGTGCTCGTCGTAGCCGGAAACCCCTTCGGCGTCCGCAGAGGGGGCCGGGTGGACGACGCCCACGGGATTGGGGGCGGTGAACCCCGCGAGCTCCCCGCGCCAGAAGGGCTCGGCCCGCGACAGATCCTGCGCCTGCAGCCAGGCGATGTAGTCGCTGAATGGCCGAGCCGGCGGCAGCGCCGGCTCCCGGCCCTCTCGCAGGGCCGCGTAGACGGCGTCCAGCTCCTGGACCAGAACGGGGAGCGACCAGCCGTCCATCAGCAGGTGGTGGGAGGTCCAGACGAACCCCAGCTCGCCATCGAGACGGACCAGGGCGAAGCGCATCAGCGGCGCGCTGGTCAGGGGCAGGGGGGCATGCCGTTCGCCGTGCCGCAGTTCCTCGAAGCGGAGCCACTGCTCCTCCGCGGCAAGGCCGCGCCAGTCCAGATCCCGCCAAGGCAGGGAGACCTGCTTGCGGACGGCTTGCATGGGCTCGTCGAGACCCTCCCAGAGGAAGGCCGTGCGCAGCGCCTCGTGACGCTCGACGAGCCTCTCCCATGCCTGCCGGAACAGCCGGCCGTCGAGATCCGCCGGCAGGGTGCAGGTCACCTGATTGACATAGACCCCGGACTCGGGCGCCATCAGGCTGTGGAACAGCATGCCGCTCTGGAGCGGTGTGAGGGGGTAGATGTCTTCGACGTTCTTCAGATCAGAGAGAAGCGGTGCCAGTTTGTTGAAGCTGTGCGCATCGAGCCTGGCCTTGGGAAAATCGGCGAGCGTCTGCGTGGCCGTGGCGTGGCGGGCGAGCCCGGCCACGGTCTGATGCTCGAAAATCTGCTTGACAGTGAAGACCAGGCCGGCCTGGCGCGCCCGGGCCACGATCTGGACCGAGAGGATCGAATCGCCGCCCAGCTCGAAGAAGTTGTCTTCGACCCCCACCCGCGGCAGGCGCAGGACCCGCGCCCAGACCTCGACCAGGATCTCCTCCTCGCGGGTGCGGGGCGCCACGTACCCCCCGCGCGCGCCCTGCCGGTCCGGAGCCGGCAGGGCTTTCCGGTCCACCTTGCCGTTGGCGGTCAGGGGGAGCGCCGCGAGCGCCACGAAGGTGGCGGGCACCATGTAGTCCGGCAGCCGCTCGCGCAGCGAGCCGCGCAACGACTCGGCCGCAATATCACCGGTACTGCCGGCCACGTAGGCGACCAGCCGCCGGTTGCCGGGCTCATCCTCGCGCACCACCACGGCCGCCTCGCGGATTCCGGGCAGCTCCGTCAGCGCCACTTCGATCTCCCCGAGCTCGATGCGGAAGCCGCGGATCTTGACCTGATGGTCTACGCGACCCAGGAAGTCGAGGGAGCCATCGGGCAGCCAGCGCATGAGATCGCCCGTGCGGTACATGCGCGCGCCGGGCGCTCCGGAGAAGGGATCGGGCAGGAAGCGCTCGGCGGTGAGGTCCGGGCGGCCCAGGTAGCCGCGCGCCAGCGAGGCGCCGCCGATCCAGAGCTCGCCGTGAACGCCGGCCGGCACCGGCTCCAGGCCGCGGTCCAGCAGATGGAGGCGGACGTCGCCGATCGCGCGGCCAATGGATACGACGCGCGCGGGAGGAGCCGCCGTCAGGGTGCAGGCGCTGCTCCACACGGTCCCTTCGGTCGGGCCGTACTCGTTCACCAGCGCGACCGTGGGGAGCCGCGCGGCATGTTGCGCGACGAGGGCCGGAGGACAGGCCTCCCCCGCCACGATGACAGTCTTCAGGGAGGCGAGCTGGCCGGGATGCGCGTGCTCCAGGATCAGGCTGTAGAGCGAAGGGAGGCAGAGCAGGTGCGACGCCCGGCGGCTTTCCAGGGTGGCGAGAAAGTCCGGCAGCTCGAGCCGGGACTGGTCGCGGTGCAACACCAGCGTGCCGCCATCCCAGAGGGTCCAGAAGAGACCGGCCACGCTGCTGTCGAACGCGAAGGACGAGGCCAGCAGGTAGGCCTTCACCGGCTCGCGGTAGAAAGCCAGGCGGGCTCTCGTGGAGCGCGCCAGCGCGCCATGTGTTACCACCACACCCTTGGGCCGGCCCGTGGAGCCCGAGGTGTAGATCACGTAGGCCGGGTTCTCCGGCCTGGCCGCCGGGGCCGGCGGGCCCTCGTCCTCTTGCAGGTCTGTTTCCTGGTCTATCGCATCGACCCGCACCAGCCGGGCTCCGGTGACGGCCGCCAAGCCGCCGGTGCGCTCCTGCGCTACCAGCACCGGCGCGCCGCAGTTGGCGAGCGTCTGCTTCAGGCGCTCCTCCGGATACTCCGGGTCGAGGGGCACGTAGGCCCCTCCCGCCTTGAGGATGCCGAGCACGCCCACCACGGCGTCTCCCGAGCGGTCACAGCAGAGGCCCACGAGCACCTCGGGACCCACGCCGAGGCGGCGGAGCCGGCGCGCCAGCCGGTTCGAACGCCTCTCCAACTCGCCGTAGGTCAGCTCGCCGCCGTCCCAGGCCACGGCGGGAGCGCCGGGGGAGCGCTCGGCGCTACGGGAGATCGCCTCGTGGACGAGGACCCCGTCCAGGGGCTCCCGGGCGGTATCGTTCCATTCCACCTGGATCTGCTGGCGCTCGGCCTCGCCGAGCCATGGCATCTCAGTGACCCGCCGCTCCGGCGCCGCGACGGCCGCGGCGAGCAGCCGCTCGAAGCGCCCGGCCAGGCGGTCGATGGTCGCGGTGTCGAACAGGTCGGTGGCGTACTCGATCGCCCCGGCCAGCCCGCCGTCGCGCTCTTCGAGGATGAGCGTGAGATCGAACTTCGCTGTCGCCGCGTCCACGCTCATGGGTCGCAGGCGCAGGTCCCGGATCTCCAGGCTCGCGGCGGGAGCGTTCTGCAGGACGAGCATCGCCTGAAACAACGGAGCGTGCGCAAGGTTCCGTTCAGGGGCCAGCTCTTCGACCAGCTTCTCGAACGGCGCGTCCTGGTGCAGCCAGGCGGCCAGCGCGGTCTCGCGCACCCGGCCGAGCAGTTCGCCGAACGTGGGCGCGCCCGAGAGGTCGCCCCGCAGGACCAGGTTGTTGACGAAGAACCCGATCAGCCCCTCGACCTCCACCCGGTTGCGTCCGGCGACCGGCGAGCCCACCGCGAGGTCGTCCTGCCCGCTGGTGCGGGCCAGAAGGGCCTGGAGACCGGCCAGGAGCACCATGAAGAGCGTCGCGCCCTCGCGCCGGGCCAGGGCCTCGGCCCGGCGGATGAGCCTGGCCGGCAGCCGCACCGGCCGCGTGGCGCCCCGGAAGCTCTGTGCCGCGGGCCGGGGGCGGTCGGTGGGCAGCTCCAGGAGCGGCGGCAGCCCGGCGAGTTGATCGCGCCAGAAGGCGATCTCCCGCTCCAGCACCTCGCCGTGCAGCCAGGAGCGCTGCCAGACCGCGTAATCCGCGTATTGCACCGGCGGCTCCGGCAAGGGCGAAGGCATCCCCTCGGCAAACGCCGGATAGAGCGCCGCGATCTCGCGGACCAGGATCCCCAGGGACCAGCCGTCGCCGGCGATGTGGTGCAGGGTCAGCACGACGGCGTGGTCCTCCTCGGCGAGGCCCAACAGCAGACCGCGCAGCAGCGGACCACCGGCAAGGTCGAACGCTCGGGCGGCCTCTTCGCGGATCAGGGCAAGGGCCAGCGCCTCGCGCGCGCTCTCCGGCAGCCCCGAGAGGTCCACCACGGGCAGCGGGAAGGGCTCGGCCGGCCGGATCACCTGGACCGGCGAGCCTTCCGGCGCCGCGTCTGCCCCCCTGAAGATGGTGCGCAATGCCTCGTGCCGGCGCACGATCTCTCCGAGGCAGAGGGCCAGCACCGCGCCGTCCAGCGGCCCCTCGACCCGCAGCGCCCCGGGCATGTTGTAGAGCGGGCTGCCCGGTTCGAGCTGATCGACGAACCAGAGCCGCTGCTGCGCGAACGACAGGGGCAGCGCGCCCTCGCGCGCCGACGGGAGGAGAGGCGGAGCGGGCGGGACCGCGCCGGTCCGGCGCACGGCTTCGACCCGGGCGGCGAAGTCCGCCAGCCGCGGGGCCGCGAAGAGGTCGCGCAACGGCACTTCGATGCCAAGGGCGGCGCGCAGGCGCGACATCACCCGGGTCGCCAGCAGCGAGTGGCCCCCCAGGTCGAAGAAGTGGCCGGCCACCCCGACCCTCTCCAGCCCGAGCACCTCGGCCCAGATGCCGGCCACGATCTCTTCGACCGGCGCGCGCGGCGCCACATACTCCTCCTCGGGGCTCTGCCCGTCTGGCGCCGGCAGGGCCTTGCGGTCCACCTTGCCGTTCGGAGTGAGAGGCAGTGCCGGGAGGGTCACAAAGGTGGACGGCACCATGTAGTCCGGCAGCCGGTCGCGCAAGGCCTGGCGCAGCGCTTCGACCGGGGCGCCGCCGACCAGGTAGGCGACCAGCCGTCGTTCCCCGTTCGGACTGTCGCGGGCCAGCACGACCGCCTCGCGGATTCCGGGCTGCGCGGCCAGCACCGCCTCGATCTCTCCCAGCTCGATGCGGAAGCCCCGGACCTTGACCTGATGGTCGATGCGCCCCAGAACCTCCATCCGTCCGCCGGGCAGATGACGGGCCAGGTCGCCCGTCCGGTAGAGGCGCCCACCCGGCTCTCCCGCGAAGGGGTCCGGCAGGAAGCGCTCGGCTGTCAGGTCCGGCCGGCCCAGGTAGCCCCGCGACAGGCCGGCGCCGCCGATCCAGAGCTCGCCAGGCGCTCCGGGAGGCACGGTCTGGAGCCGGCGGTCGAGCAGGTGGATCCGGGTGTCCGCGATGGGCCGGCCGATCGAGACCGGACCGGTCTCCTCCGGCCGGATACGCGCGGCGGCCGACCAGACGGTGGTTTCGGTGGGGCCGTAGAGGTTCCACAGCTCGCGGGTGCGCCCGGCGAGAGACGCAGCGAGATCGCGGGGCATCGCCTCGCCGCCGCACAGCGCGAGCAGACCGGGATCGCCGGCCCAGCCCGAGTCGAGGAGCATCCGCCAGGTCGCCGGGGTCCCTTGCAGCACGCTGGCCCCGGACGCGCGGAGCCGGGCCGCCAGGAGCGCGCCGTCCGCGGCTTCCTCCCGGCTGGCCAGCTCGACGCAGCCACCCACGGTCAGAGGAAGGAAGATCTCCAGCGCCGCGATGTCGAAGCTGAGCGAGGTGACGGCGAGCAGCCGCTCCCCGGGGGAAAAGCCCGGGGTCTGGCGCATCGACCTGAGGAAATTCACCAGGGCCCGGTGGGGGACACCCACCCCCTTGGGACGGCCCGTCGAGCCCGAGGTATAGAGGACATAGGCGAGCTGCCGGTCATCCCCTGAAATCCGCGCGCCGCGGTCCCCGTCGAGTGCCTCGCTGTCCAGGCAGAGGACCGTCATCCCGGGAGCCGGAGGGAGCGCGGCGCTTATGCATGTCTCGGTGATCAGCACCTGAGGCGCCGCGTCCTCCAGCACGAAGGCCAGCCGTTCGCGCGGGTAGTCGGGATCGAGCGGCACGTAGGCGGCCCCGGCCTTGAGCACACCGAGAAGAGCGACGATCAGGTCGAGGGAGCGCTCGAGGGCGACACCGACGCGGCTCTCCGGAACGCAGCCCAGCCGCCGCAGGTGCCGCGCCAGCCGGCCGGCACGGGCGTCGAGCGCGGCGTAGGTGAGAGTCTCCCCCTGGAAGACGGCGGCCGGCGCGTTCGGCGTGCGGGCCGCCTGGGCTTCGAAGAGGCCGTGCAGGAGGAGCCCCGGGGACCGCGGGACCGCCGTGTCGTTCCACTCGGTGAGCACCTGGTGGCGCTCGGCCGGTGAGAACAGCGGCAGCTCCGCGACCGGCCGATCCGCCGCGGTTGTCCCAGCGAGCCCGGCGAGCAGGCGGTCGAGGTGGCCGAGCATCCGTCCGGCGGTCGTCGCGTCGAACAGATCGGCGTCCCACTGCAAGGAGACCGCGAGCCCCGCGGGAAGCTCGGCCGCGGTCAGGGAGAGGTCGAGCTGGGCGGCGGGTGGCGCGAGGGGGAGCGACTCCAGGACCAGACCCCCGAGGTCGAGCCGGACGCCCGGCACGCCCACGGCGAAGGCCGCGAGCGCGGCCAGCTCCGGCGCCGGGGCTTTCTCGTAGGTCAGCGTCGCCGCGATCAGCGGCGGCCGGCTGGGATCGCGCTCGGGCTGCAAGCGCTCGGTGAGCAGGGCGAAGGGGAGATCCTGGTGCGCCAGAGCGTCGAGCACGGTGCCGCGCGTCCGCGCCATCAGCTCGCCGGTCGCCGGATCGCCGGCGAGGTCGGCGCGCAAGGGCACCAGGTTGACGAAGTAGCCCACCACCTCCCCCCACTCGCGGGCGGAGCGGCCGGCCATGGGGGCGCCGGTCAGGAATTCCTCCTGGCCGCTCCAGCGGGAGAGCACGGCCTGCCAGGCGGCGAGCAGGGCGACGAAGGGCGTGCAGCCATGGGCGGCGGCGAGCCGGTGGACCGCCTCCGCCCGTTCCGCCGAGGGAGGGAGGGTCCGCGATCCGCCGCGCAGGGTCCGCACCGGACGCCGCGGCCGGTCGGTGGGCAGGTCGAGCTGCGGCGTGCCGGCCAGGCGCTCCCGCCAGTGCTCCCACAGCCGCTCTCCCGCGGGGCTCTCCAGCAGCCGCTCTTGCCGGCGGGCGAAGTCGGTGTACAGGGCCGCCGGAGGGGGTGGGGTCTCTCCCGCCGCGAGCGCGCCGAGCTCGCGGGCCAGCACGGCCATCGACCAGAAGTCGGCCGCAACGTGGTGCACGGCGAGGGCGAGGAAGGCTTCCCCCCCGCGATCACCGCGCCGCAGCAGGACCGCCCGGAGGAGCGGCCCGGCCGCCAGGTCGAACGGGCGATACGCTTCCGCATGCAGCCGCGCGTGCACCTCCGCGTCGCTCCAGCCAGTCGCATCCACGGTCTCGAAGCCGGCCGCGGCCCACTCCCCTACTCGCTGCACCGGACCGCCGGGCGTGTCGGCGAACGTGGCGCGCAGCATCGGGTGGCGGTCCACCAGACCCTGGAGCGCGCGGCCCAGGGCTTCGGAGGAGATCGGCCCGAGCCGCGCCGCGCCGGCGATGTTGTAGGCGGAGCTCTCGGGCGCCAGGCGATGGAGGAACCAGAGCGAGCGCTGGTTCCAGGAGAGCGGGTGCTCGCCTGCCGCTTCGCCGGTACCAGACGGAAGCTGCATCGCCGCTCTCGCCGCCGTGGCCTCCCCGGCCACCCGCCGCTCCAGCTCGCGCAGGGTCATCCCCTCCAGCAGGTCCGCCAAGGGAAGGAAGACGCCGGCCGCCTCCTCCACCGCCTGCTTCAGCTCCACGGCCGCCAGCGAATCCAGCCCCGCGGCAGAGAGCGGAAGGTCCGCATCGACCCGCTCGGGATCGATCCGCGCCGCGGCGGCAAAGGCCCGGCGCAGCCAGTCCGGCGATCCCACTTCGGGTCCGGACCACGGGTCCTCGTCCGCGGCGGTGTCCGCGATGGCGGAGAGGCGGCTCGCGCCGACCACGCGCAGCCCACCCTGGAGATACAGGTCGCGGCAGGCGCTCCGCCGCACCTTGCCGCTGGACGTCCGGGGCAGCGTTTCCGGCCGGATCAGCACCACCTCCGCGACGCTCGCCTCATGCTCTTCGGCCACCCCCCGGCGCACCGCCGCGGCGATCTCCTCCGCCTTTCCGGCTTCCATGCCGGCGAGGGCGTGGCGCGCCATCTCGTGGACGATCACCAGCCGCTCCTCGGAGGCGAGATCGACCGCGAAGGCGGCGCCGCCGCCGGCGCGCAGATCGGCGTGGCTGCGCTCGGCGGTCAGCTCGAGATCCTGCGGGTAATGGTTCCTGCCACGCAGGATGATCAGGTCCTTCAGACGGCCGGTGAGGAACAGCTCGCCCTCGGCGACGAACCCGAGGTCCCCGGTGCGCAGGAAGGGCCCGGTGCCGTCGGCCAGACGGGCGCCGAACGTCGCGGCCGTCTCCTCCGGCCGCTCCCAGTAACCGCGGGCGACACTCGGGCCGGCCACCCAGATCTCGCCGACGCGGCCGGGCGGACAAGGCTCTGCCGACTCCGGATCGACGGCGAGGACGGTCTGCAGGGCCGCTCCGCAGCCGACCAGCTCGCGGCTCCGCGCGGCGTCCGCGGCATCTCCCGCGTTCTCCGCCTCGTGCCGTTCCAGGGCCTCCGCGTCGAGCTCGCGCACCCGAGGATCCCCCTCCTCGCGCCATCCCGAGACGAGCAGCGTCGCCTCGGCGAGGCCGTAGCAAGGGCGGAACGCCGCGGCGCGGAAGCCGCAAGGGGCGAAGGCCGCGGCGAAACGCCGCAGCGTGCCGGCCCGCACCGGCTCGGCACCGTTGAAGGCCACCTGCCACGAAGAGAGGTCGAGGCCCTCCCGCTCCGCCTCTCCCACCTTGCGCACGCACAGCTCATAGGCGAAGTTGGGGCCGCCGCTGGTCGTCGCGCGGTAGCGCGAGATGGCTTCCAGCCAGCGCGCCGGGCGCTGCAAGAACGCCCCGGGGGTCATCAGGTAGGAGACCGCCCCGGTGTAGAGCGGCTGCAGCACCGTGCCGATCAGACCCATGTCGTGGTAGAGCGGCAGCCAGCCCAGCACCACCGAGCCCGACGACTGCGCGAAGGCGTGGCGGATAAGCTCCTCGTTGTGCAGGAGGTTGCCGTGGCTGACCATCACCCCTTTGGGGGACGAGGTCGAGCCCGAGGTGTACTGGAGAAAGGCGAGCGCCTCCGGGCTCGTGTCCGGTCTCCGCCAGTCCCCGGCCCCTTCCGTGGCGGGAGCCATCCGCCGGGCGGCGGAGAGCTCCGGAATCTCGGCGGCGGCGCTCTCCAGGGCCGGCAACTGGCCGGCGGTGGTCAGCGCCACCCGCGGGCGGGAGTCGCGACAGATCGCCCGCAGGCGCGGATCGATGCCCCGCCGACGCGGCGGCAGGGCGGGAACAGCGACGGCGCCGGCATACAGGCAGCCGAAGAAGGAGGCGATGAAATCCGGCCCTGGAGGGAGCAGCAGGGCGACGCGCTCGCCGCCGGCACCCGCCGCCTGCAACGAGGCGCCGATCGCCCGGGCGCGGGCGTCGAGCTCCGCGTAGGTGAGCCGCTCCTCGACTACCCCGGTCTCGCCATAGGACAGGAAGACGTAGGCCGGGCGCTCTCCCTGTTCCGTCGCCCGGTTCTCCAATATTTCAGAAATCGTTTCGTTCTTCGACATTGCGCCTCGGTGACAAACGTATGCAGGGCAGAACCGCGAGGCATCAGTCTCAGAGGTTCAGGTCTCCTTCAGCAGGGTGATGCATAAGCTTCCGAGCGGGACACCGGCCAGAAACTTACCTATGTGCACAACCGCTCATGATTTACTTTTCTTCCCGACCAACTCGATGAGTCCGGCGAGCGGCGAAGCGTCTAATTTTCTGAAAGGGTCTACGAGGATACCAACCAGTTGGGGACCTCGGGAATAGGAACTTTAGGTACTGTATAGGTACCAGAATCGAACTATAAGCTCGGGATCAAGTGAAACGTCGTTGGACGGCGTGACATCAGAACTTTAATTCTGATCAATGGGTTTTCCGATAAATCAGGGACCGTGTGAGACGGCGTAGGACTCCCTGAAATCGAGCCCATCTCCCTCACCGGGAGAAGAGGGGGGCGGGGGCGATGAAGGGCTCTACACCCCCGCCGCCTGCATCTTCTCCTTCTCCATCTGGGCCGCTACCAGGCTGGCGTAGACGCCCCCCAGGGCGATGAGCTCCTCGTGCCGCCCCTGCTCGACGAGGCGGCCGTCGTCCATCACCAGGATGAGGTCGGCGTGGCGGATGGTGCTCAGGCGGTGGGCGATGACGATGCGGGTCGTGCGCAGCCCCTCGAGCTCCTGCTGGATCTCGCGCTCGGTGCGGGTGTCGAGCGCGCTTGTCGCCTCGTCGAGCAGCAGGATCGCCGGCCGGTGGACCAGCGCCCGGGCCAGCGCCAGCCGCTGGCGCTGGCCGCCCGAGAGCGAGGCGCCGCCGTCGGCCAGGATCGTCTCGTACCCCATCGGCATCACCACCACGTCGTCGTGGATGTGGGCGAGCTTCGCCGCCTCCACCGCCCGCGACAGCGGCAGCGACGGGTCCGAGAGGCTGATGTTGCCCCGGATGCTGGAGCCGAAGAGGTATGGATGCTGCGGCACCACCCCGACCTGGCGGCGCACCGAACGCAGCTCCAGCTCCGCGAGATCGATGCCGTCGAAGAGGATCCGCCCGTCGGTCGGCGGATAGAGCCCCACCAGCAGGCTGGCCAGCGTCGACTTGCCCGCCCCGGAGCGCCCGACCAGGGCGACGAAGCGGCCCGGTGGGATGTCCACCGATACGTCGCGCACCGCCAGCGGCGACAGCGGGCCGTAGCGGAAGCTGACGTTGTCCAGCCGGATCCCCCCCTTCAGGCGCGGCGCCGGCTTGACCGTGGTCGGATCCTGCTCGCGCGGGGTCTCCAGCACGTCCTCCAGGCGGTCCATGTAGCTGCCGAGGAGCTGGAACTGGAAGGCGTTGGTGATCAGCGTCGAGAGCGGCGTCAGGAAGCCGGCCGCCAGCGCGTTCAGAGCGAGCATGGTGCCCAGCGTGAGGTGCCCCTGGAGCACCTGGACGGCGCCCCAGACGAGGATGATCAGCGGCGAGGCGGTGCCGAGGGCGGAGAGCGTCGAGTCGACGAACGCCTGCAAGCGGCCACGGGCGAGCGAGATATTGAGCACGTCCACGTAGAGGTGCGACCACTGCTCGACCGAGCGGTGCTCGGCGCCGGCCGCCTTCAGCGTCTCGATGCCGGCGAGCAGGTTCACCTGGTAGCTCTGCGACCGCGCCTCGGTCTGCAGCGAGCGCGACATCAGGTCCTTCGTCTTCTTGCGGGTGAACAGGAAGAGGGCGACCCGGAAGGCCCCCAGCACCACCACCAGCAGCCCCATGGTCGGGCTCGCCACCAGCAGCAGGACCAGGTAGAGCGTCACCATCAGGCCGTCGAGCACCCCGGAGAGGGCTCCCGAGGTGAGGATCTCGCGCACCGTGGCGTTGCTGCCCATGCGCATGATCAGGTCGCCGGCCGAGCGCTGCTGGAAGAACGCGTAGGGGAGATCGACCAGATGGTCGAGGAAATCGAGCGTCATCCGCGCGTCGAGATGGGTGCGCATGTAGAGCAGCAGGAACGAGCGCAGCAGCGACGACAGGAAGCTGAAACCGACGATCGCCGCCAGCCCCCCCGCCAGCACCCAGAGCAACTGGAGGTCGCCGCGCGGGATCACCCGGTCGACCAGCGAGCCGATCAGCAGCGGCACCGCGAGCGCGAAGAGCTGCACCATCCCCGAGGTGACGACGATCCGCTTGAGGACCGCCGAATGCGAGCGCAGCAGCTTGAGGAAGCGGTCCCACTTGCGCGGCTCCCCCTCCTGCGGCTCGAAGTCCTCGCCCGGCTCGAAGGTGAGGGCGACGCCGGTGAAGGAGCGCCCCAACTCGTCGCGGCCGACGCGCCGGCGGCCGCCGGCCGGATCGACCAGCTCGGCACCGTCCGCCGTCAGCCGCTCGAAGACCAGGAAGTGGTTGAACTGCCAGTGCAGGATCGAGCCCGGCGGCAGGAAGCGGAGGTCGTCGACCTCGTCGACCTTCACGCCGCGCCCGCGCAGGCCGAACACGCGGGCGGCGGAGAGGATCGCCAGGGCGTCGGCGCCGTCGCGCCCAAAGCCGGTGATCTTGCGTACGTCGTCGAGCCGCAGGTGCTTGCCGTGGTAGGCCAGCACCATGGTCAGGCTGGCGGCGCCGCAGTCGCTGGCGGTGTTCTGCTGAATGAACGGCACGCGCTGGCGGCGGCCGGCGAAGGCGAGCTTGTCGAGCGCCGGGAAGCGCTCGTGGAGCCCCCCCTCCGGAGCGGCCTCGACCGGCTTGCCGTTCTTGTCGATCGTCCCGTTCTTCTCGATCGCCGTAGCCGTTTCGGGCGTCTCAGGCACCGTCGCCCCCCCGGGTTTCGAAAAAGGCCTTCAGGGCCGGGATCAGCGTCACCAGCACGCGCTCGGAGCGGGTACGCACCTCGGCGTTGGCCAGCATGCCGTCATGATAGCGGCGCACCTTTCCCTCCGCCTCGAAAGTAGGGGAGTTGAGACGTGCCTCGACCTTCACCACCGGCCCGGTGAACTGCACCGCGTCGGCGATCTCGTCGCCCAGGTAGCGCCGCGCCTCGGCGGGACCGACGACCTGGCCCTCCACCGAGTCGACCGTCAGTTGCTGATAGGCGTAGCGGTACCCCTGGACCTCGAGGCGCAGCGGCATGCCGCGCTTGAGCAGCGGCAGGTCCTCGCCCGGCAGGAAGGCGACCACCATCGGCCGCTCCTGACCGCGGCCGATCGACAGCAGCGACTGCCCCGGCGCGATGTGCTGCCCCACCCGCACGCGGATGTCGCTCACCACCCCAGCCGCCGGCGCCCGCAGCTCGCGCTCGGCGAGGTTGGACCGCGCCAGCTCGCGTTCGGCGCGCAGCGAGAGCAGCGCCTGCTGCGCCCCCGAGTCGGCAGGATCGCGCAGGCGGTTGATGAGCTGCAGCTCGAACTCGTGGTCGATGCGCGCCAGCTCGGCCGCCTCGCGGGCGCCGTAGAAGCGCACCAGCAGCCGGCCGGCGTCCACCTTCTCCCCCGGCGCCACCATGATCTGGCTCACCGTGCCGTCGGCGGTCGCCGTCAGATCGCTCCGCCCGCCCAGGCGCACCACCGCCGGGCCCGCCGCGTAGTCGTGCACCTGCGCGATCAGGGTGAACAGCAGGCCGGCCACCAGCACGGTGACCAGCAGGCGGAAGGTCCAGCGCATCCAGCCGGGATCGACCCGCAGCACGTCCCCCTCGCCGCGCATGCCGACGTTGTGGTGCTCGACCGCCTCCTCGCGGAACAGCGCCGCCGCCGGCAGGCCGTCCTGGCCGTCGGCGATCTGGAGCTGGGCGAAGGTGGGGGCCGCCTGCTCGGCGAGCAGGGTGAACCCCTTGAGATCCTCGTCATCGAACACCCGCTCCTCGGCCCGGCGCACGGCGGCGAGCACGGCGAGCACGCGGCCGTCCGGCCCCAGTACCGGCATCGCCGCGAAGCGCTCATTCCCCTGGGCCTTGGGATCGTCCGCCTCGCGGTCGAAGCGCGGATCGGCGCCGATCCGCTCGATCGCCAGCGGCCGACCGGTGCGCAGCACGAAGCTGACCAGCCCCACCGCAGCGCTCTCCCGGCGCTCCTCCTCGAGGTCGGCGTCCCGCGGAGGCTCCCAGAGCGTCTCGGTCGCGCGATCGTAGAGCAGGCAGTAGCCGCGCTCCGCCTCGGTCACCTCCTCCACCGCCTCGGCCGCGGCGCGCGCCACCCCTTCCGGCTTGCGCTGGGTCGAGATCGACTGCGTCGCCGCGAGCAGCCGGCGGGCGAAGACGGTCCGCCGCCGCTCTTCCCCGTCCCCCCGCTGGATCGCCGCCCGCCAGCGCTCGGCGCTGCTGCGCAGCAGGGCGATCAGATCGGCCGCCGGTACCGGCTCCTGGCTCAGGTAGAAGACGCGGTCGCGGTCGATCAGGTCCTGGAACAGGGTGGGATCGGGCCCGGCGCCGAGCACGAGGTTGATCCGCGTCTCTGCGCCGGGAGTCGACTCGGCCTCCTCGAGCAGCCGCAGGGCCTGCTCGCCGGAAACGGCGCCCCCCAGGGCCAGGACGGCGACCGGCTGCGCCCCCAGCAGGCGCAGGGCCTCCGCCCCGGAACCGGCAACCAGCAGATGCAGCTCGGGTCCAAGCTGGCGCAGACAGGCCTCGACCGTCTCGCCGTCGAAGCCGGTCAGCAGCGCGGTGGGGAATGACTCTCGAATCTCGAAACCTCCTCAGCGTGGAGTGAGCGCGTAGACCGTCGTCTCTGGATTGTACCCCCTCCAGTCAAACCAGTAATCCTTTAGAACGAACACCTTCCCCAGCTTCTTCCCGGCCAGCGGGCCGGCGGCCGCCTCGCCGGCGAAGCTCCACTCGCTCCCGGTCTCGGAGTCCACCAGGCGTAGCGGGGTGCCCGGCCGGGCGAAGAAGCTCAGCTCGCGGCCGTCGAGCGTCCGCTCGAAGGCCCGCACCGAGCGGCCATCCTCGCCCACGACCAGGAGGATGGGGACGCCCCCGACCGCGTCCTGCACCGGGCTCTGCTTCCGCAGTGCCGCCAGCGGATACGCCCGCGCCATCCCCAGCAGGCGGACCCCCACCACCACGTCGCGGGGCTTCAGCACATCCCCCGCCCGCGCCGGGACCGTTACCGGCAGCCTGGCGGTCTGCGCCTCCCAGTCCTTCGAGAACTCCCGCCAGGGAGCGCTGTCGTCCGGCCGCAGCACCCGGCCGCCCGGATGCTCGCGCCGCCAGTCCGCGAACCCGATCTCCTCGTAGGAGACGAGATCGAGCCGCCGCCCCTTCAGCGGCCCGAAGACCGCCTCGCCCGACGCCTGCTGCCACCAGGACCCCGTCTGCTCGTCCGTCATCAGGAAGTTCTGGTTGTTGATGCCCGAGAGGTGGAAGCGCAGCCTCCGCCCGTCGATCTCCGCTCTCCACACCAGACCGGTGTGACAGAGCGTTCAGTAGGTGACGGCGACGGGAACCCCGCCGACGACGTCCTGGACGATGTGGTGATAGGCCAGTTGGCGGACCGGGTACGCCGCCGATTCGCCGCCATGGTCGACCGCCAGCACCGGGTCCACCGTCCCCACCCAGCCGGCGGTGTCCGCGGCGGCGAACCGGGCATCGGCCAGGGGGGAGAACATCTTCTCGAAGACATTGACGTGGGAGAGCCAGGCCGCCGCTCCCAGGGGAACCAGCGCCAGCACGGCCAGCGCCCGGCGCCACCACCGCCCGCCCCGCCAGAGCGCGACCGTCAGCGCCACCCCGCCCACCAGGGCGAGGGCGGTCGCGATCGGCGCCCATCGCCGCAGCGCATAGGCGACCGCGAGGTCGCCGGAAGTCTGCGGCGAGAACGGCCGGATCAGCCACATCGGCACCGCGACCACGGCGAGCGCCGCCACGACAACCAGGAAAAGAACGAGTCCGGCCATCCGGCGCCGGCGAGACGATTCTGCGCGCATTGCGATCTCCTCAGGGTGGTGCACTCTGAGGAGATCGTAACGCAGGAGGGCGGCAGGCCCGCTACTTCGTGAACCGCGATTCATGATGGGCCGTCCCCGCGCTGACCCTGCGGATACGGCCGGCATCGCTCAGGCGCCTGAGGTTGACGGCGACCGTGCGGACCTCGACCGGCTTGCGAAGCCGGTCTTTATAGCGCCGGTTGACCTCGGCGGCCACGCGGGTGGGGCCAAAGCTCTCTCCCGGAGGAAGGCGATCCACGACCCGCGCGATCAGCTTGCTGGCCATCGGGCGCGGGCCGAGGTCCTTCTCCTCCGCCTCGGCGCCGGCCCGGGGGGGCGCCGTCTCCTGGGCGAGGCCGGCCGCGGTGGCCGCCGTGACCTTGAAGGCCTCGTAATGGGCCGTCACCTTCTCGAGCTCGGCGGTATGAAAGATCCCCTGCTCCCGGTGCTGGGCCTCCTGCTGGATATGGAACGCCGCCTTCTCGCGGTGCGACGCGATCCGCGCCTCCAGCTTCGTCAGGATCTCCGACACGGACAGATGGCTGCTCATTTCCGCTCTCCTCGCTATCCTGAAAACGTCGCGACCCCGGCAGCCGCCGGTCCGCCGCTCAGCGCGACGCGGCAAGGCCGCCGCGAATCGCGACACCGCCCGCCAAGGCGCAACAGCTCCGATGGAGATGCGACAATACCATGGCCGCAGGGTCAAAACCACCGGACAGCAAAAATCCTCCGGTGGATGCGCGACATTGTCGATTAACCGCAAAGCTCGTCGCCGGATACTGTCGTGACTCCCAGAGGTTCTACTACACGTCAGTGTCTCTCGCGACATTTTTGAGGTAAGACGTCACACCGCACGAGCACTCGGAACAATTTCTCTCTAAGCAGCGGCATCGTTGACGTCAAAGAAGACAGATCATCCACATGGCAGACAGTAAATATCCCCCGGCAGAGCCGGGGGCTTTAGGTTTGTGAGCCGCTCAAAGCGGCTGGAAGGGGTCGCTAACGCGGCCCCTCAGGGTTTGCGCCACCTTACGGTGGCAGTCTCATTTCCAAAGG
>Ga0193706_1000086_pt1 | contig 67106 bp, 50 predicted proteins | sample U3c1metaG_FD_160130 | JGI IMG/M metagenome (GOLD analysis project Ga0193706, IMG submission 160130) | Soil microbial communities from a riparian zone of the East river system, Colorado, United States - U3c1 | ecosystem: Environmental > Terrestrial > Soil > Riparian zone | place: USA: East River...
TGTCGGAACGCGTGGGTTGACCGTTCGGCCAACGCTCTTCGGCGACGACTTCGATTCCGAGTCGTACGCCGATGCGGGTGGGCGCGATGCGCGGCGGTTTGCGACGAATGGCGGCCGCGATGCTGTCGCCGACTTTGGTCCACGCAGCGGCCTGGGAGCTCGCCCCCGTGAGCTGCACGTCGATGGCGCCCGAACGCAGCACGGTAATGGAGAATGTCGCGGTGCCTAAGGCCGGGGCAACGTCGGAATAGCCCGCTTCGTGCACGGCCGTGAGCACGGCGCCGGCGGGACCGAGCCCCAGCGCTTGATCGCGAGCCTCGAGCGCCTCGGCGAGACCACCGGTACTGCTGACCGGCGCGGGGCGAAGCTCGGCGCGCTCCGAACCCTGGCGCCCGGGCGGCGCGGAGGGATCGACCCAGCGTGACCAATCGCCGGCACCGATGCCGAGTTGGATCGGCGTTCCCTCGCTCGGCGTACCCGAAGCGACTCCCGCCGACGGGTCCAAGGCATAGGTCCCTTCCGCGCTCGCCCCCTCCGCCGACTGCGCTCCATTCGGGGGATCGACAGAACCGATGGCGGCCGCCCCCTCGCGGCGATTGCGCGAGCGCTCCGGCGAAGACGACGACGTCGCACCCGCAAAGACCTCGTCAATCGCGTCGTCGAGGTTGCCGCGCAAGGTGGGAAGCGCGTCGACGATCTCGATCTCGGTCTCTTGCGCCGGCACGGCTTCGAACGCGGCGGGGGCAACATCGCGCGCAACACGATATCCAACGAGGGCGATCGCAGCGTGGAGAACGAAAGCAGCAGAGAGCGCTATCGTCAAACGACTGCGCGGAGATTCTCGAAGCGCCGCTACCACGCTCCAATCTGACTGCCCGCCCCGGCCAATGTCAATGTATCCAAAATGAGACAGCGTCCTCAAAATGGGGCAAAAAGGCCCCCGAACGGCGCAGCGCGCCAAGAAGACACGCTAACCTGAAGACAATGCGAATCTTCTCGCTCGTGACGTTCCTCGCCGTCGCGGCCTGCAGCAAACCGAAGCCCCCGCGCGAGCCCCCGCGGTCGCAGCCCGACCTCCCCGCTGGGTACTGTGCGCACGCCGAATACAAGAACTGCCCGCCGAGATAAGTAGTGCTAGGGTCGGCCTCGATAAGAGGAGGATTTTGCCATGCGTGTCGTTTTGCTCTCGGTTTCGTGCATCACTCTGGTGGGTCTGGTTGCGGCGTGTGGCTCATCGCCCCCTCCGGCCGCAGCAACGCCGCCGGCCGCGCCAACGCCGGTCGAGCCGGTGCCGCCGAGCGCTCCCACGGTGACCACGTCGCTCGATTCCGTCGGGCTCGACGGTTCCGCGCTCGACCGCAAAGCGGACCCTTGCCAGGATTTTTATCAATTCGCCTGCGGGGGTTGGCTCGCCAAGACCGAGATTCCGGCCGACAAGTCGCGCTGGAGCCGCGGCTTCAGCGAGGTGCAGGAGCGCAACGAAAAGGAGCTCAAGCGCATCCTCGAGGACGCCGCCAAGGGGACGGGCACCGACGCCGTGACGCAAAAGATCGGCGGATACTACGGCGCTTGTATGGATGAGGCCGCCGTCGAAAAGGCGGGAACGAAGCCGATTCGCGGCCTGCTCACGACCGTCAAGAAGGTGACCGACGCGAAAACGCTCTCCCAGACGCTGCTCGCTCTGCACAAGGACAAGATCTGGGCCGTGTTCAGTCTCAGCGCCGAGCCCGACTTCAAGGACGCCACTAAGGTGATCGCCCATCTCGATCAGAACGGCCTCGGGCTGCCCGATCGTGACTACTACGTCAAAGACGACGACAAATCGAAAGAGATTCGCGAAAAGTACGTGGCCCACGTCGAGCGCATGATGAAGCTCGCCGGGCTCTCCGCGAAACAGGCGAAGGACGCCACCAAAGACGTCATGGCCGTCGAAACGGAAATCGCCAAAGTTTCCAAGACACGCGTCGAGCGGCGCGATCCGGCGGGCATGGCCAATAAGATCGACCGCGTAGGGCTCGCCAAGACGGCCGCTGATTTTGCGTGGGACGACTACTTCAAAGGGCTCGGCTATGCCGACATCAAAGACATCAACGTGACCTCGGTTCCGTTTTTCGAGGGAATGAACAAGCTGCTCAAATCGGTGAAGCCCGCCGCGTGGCAGAATTATTTGTCGTGGCAGATCGTGCACCGAGCGGCGGGCGCGCTACCCAAGGCCTTCGTCGAGGAAGACTTCACTTTGCGCCAGGCCCTCAGCGGGCAGAAGGAGCTGGCACCGCGCTGGAAGCGCTGTGTCGAAGCCACCGACTCCGCGCTCGGTGAGCTCCTCGCCCAGCCGTTCATCAAGGCGAAGTTTGCCGGCGACAGCAAGTCTGCCGCCGAAGCGATGGTGTTCGAGATCAACCGTCAGTTCTCGCACGATCTCGAGCAGCTCGACTGGATGGACGGCAAGACCAAAGAGCGCGCAACCTCCAAGCTCAAATCGATGGAGTACCTCATCGGCTATCCCAGCAAGTGGAAGAGCTACGACTTCGAGATCGACCCCAAGAGCTATGGCGACAACATGCTCGCCGCCCACGCCTTCGAGCTAAAGCGGGATCTCGCCAAGGTCGGCAAGCCCGTCGATCGACAGGAATGGCAAATGAGCCCGCCCACGGTGAACGCCTATTACGATCCGCAGAAGAATCACATGGTGTTCCCCGCCGGCATCTTGCAGCCCCCTTTCTACAGCGCCAAGGCGAGCGTGCCCGTGAACCTCGGTGGCATCGGCATGGTCGTCGGGCATGAGCTCACCCATGGTTTCGACGACGAGGGATCGCAGTTCGCCGGCGACGGCAATCTCTCCAACTGGTGGGAGCCGGAATCGGGGCAGAAGTTCAAATCCAAGACCCAATGCGTCGACGATCAGTACGGCGGGTACGAGACCGTTCCCGGCGTGAAGCTCAACGGCCGGCTCACGCTCGGTGAGAACGTCGCCGACGGCGGCGGCGTGATGCTCGCGTTCCACGCTTACCGCGAGATGCGCAAGAACGCCAAAGAGGTCACCGTGGCCGACGGGTTCAACGAAGATCAGCAGTTTTTCCTCGCCGTCGGACAAGCGTGGTGCAGCAAGCAGACCGATCAGGTGGCCCGCATGCTCGCGCAGGTCGATCCCCATGCCCCTCCCAAGTTCCGCGTCAACGGATCGCTCGCCAACTTGCCGGAGTTCTCCAAAGCGTTCTCGTGCGCTGGCGGTACGCCCATGCATGCCGCGCAGGCGTGCAAGGTCTGGTAGTCGCCGCGCGATGATGCCGTGACGGTCGTCCGACACCGCCGTCACGGCGACCACATGGTTTGCCGAGTAGCTTCCGCCCTTCCGTGTCGTGCTTGTGACGGGCAAGGGCGGGGGCTATCGTGAGCTTCGGATGCCCGAGCCGGTGAGCGCTGCCGATTTGCCGGAGAACGCGCCGCAGCCGGGGGACGTTCTGGCGGGAAAGTACCGCGTCGAATCGGTACTCGGCGTGGGCGGCATGGGCATGGTGCTGCTGGTGCGGCACATCGACCTCGGCCAGCAAATGGCCATCAAGTTGATGATGCCCGGCGTGATCCACGATGACCAAGCGGCGGCGCGGTTCGTCCGCGAGGCACGGGCTGCCGCGGCCATCCAGAGTGAGCATGTCGTGCGCATCTTCGACGTGGGCACTTTCGATTCGGGCCTTCCTTATATGGTGATGGAGCTCCTCCGCGGCGAGGACTTGAGCCAGCTGGCGGCCCGGGAGACGCAGCTCCCTATCGAAGAAGCAGTCGACTACGTGCTGCAGGCGAGCCACGCCATCGCCGAGGCGCATGCGCGCGGCATCGTGCACCGCGACCTCAAACCTTCCAATTTGTTCGTCACGACGCGGAGCAACGGGACGCCGCTCGTGAAGGTCCTCGACTTCGGCATTTCCAAGGCGTTGAACCCCGAAGTCGACGGCCCCTCGTCCGCCAACTTGACGGCAACGAGCGCGCTCATGGGATCGCCGCTCTACATGTCACCGGAGCAGGTGCGCAACGCCAAGCACGTCGATGCGCGCACCGACATCTGGGCTCTCGGCGTCATTTTGCACGAGCTTCTCACCGGAGCCCCCGCCTTCAGCGCCGATACCTTGCCCGGCATTTGCGCGGCCATCACCGCCGACGACCCGCCTCTTCTTCGCAGCTTGCGCGAGGATGCTCCCGCCGAGCTCGAAGCCGTGCTTTCGAAATGCTTGGAGAAAAACGTCAACAAGCGTTACCAAGCGACGAAAGAGTTCATGGCGGCGCTTCGCCCGTTCGCGTCGAGCGCCGGGCGCGTCGAGCCCACCTCGCTCCCGGCCGCGCTGACGATGCGCGAAGCGACCAGTGAGCCTCCTCTCGCCTTCGACGAAGCGTCGGCGACCCGTGGCGGTTCGCACCGATCGGCGGCCAAGCCGCGCTCGCGCGCACACGCCGTGAAGATCGAGGCAACGCCGCGATCGGGCGGCAGAGTGCAGGGAGCGACGTCGCTGGCGTCTTCGACGGCCACCCTGTCCTCACGGGAGACCTCTCCCGAAGGTGGGCCGGCGCGAGGGCGTAAACCGGTGCTTATCGCGTCGGCCGCGCTGGTGGTCGCAGCGACGCTCGGCGCGCTGATTTATTCAGGTGGGCGTCACGAGGAGCAAGTCCCTGCCACGCCGAGCGCCGCCGCACCGGCCGCGGCACGCAAGTCCTTCGTGCTGTTCATCGACGCATCGCCGGCGGGCGCCGAAGTTTGGGAGGGGGAAAGCACGCTCGGGCAGGCGCCCATGCAAATCTCCGTCGACAACGAGACGACGCGAAAGAATCCGCGCCGCTTCGTCGTGCGGCGCGCGGGGTTCCAGCCGTATTCCATCGTGCAAGGGCCATCGGAAGAAAACGTGCGCATCACGGCGCAGCTCGTTGCCGTCGCCGGCGAGAGTTCGGCCATGGCCACCGCAGCAGCCACCACGCCGACGCCGGTGAAGGAGCACGCTTTGCCCGCCGCCGCGCCGGTCAAAGCGAGCAAGGGCACCGCGACGCGCGCCGAACCCGCCACGCCCGTCGTGTCCGCCACCGCGGCACCCGCAGCCCCCGCGGCTTCCGCGCCGCCCCCCACGCCGTCCGATATTCGCCTGCAACGTTGAAGTCCTGATTTCGCCACAAAGCTGAAGTCCCGCTCACCGTCGCTCCTCCACCTCCTTCAGGCGGTCGCCCATGCGCGTACTCGCGGTCCTCGTTCGAAAATTCCATCGCGCCTGCTTCGGTCCAAGCTCCGTCGCTCGCGCGAAAGTTCCGGGCGCCATCTGGGCGACTCGGATTCCCCTCTGCATCGCCCTCGTTGCTGCGCTCGTCTTCGGTTCCGCGCGGACGGCACGCTCCGATGACCTCGCCGACGAGGCCGACCTCCAGTTCCAGCTCGGCGCCGCGCGCTACCGCGATGGCGATTACCAGGGGGCCCTCGAGCATTTCTTGGCATCGAACCGGCTCGTACCCAATCGCAACGTCAGCTTCAACATCGCGCGGAGCTTCGAAAAACTGAAGCAATATCCCGCGGCGTTCCGCTACTACACGCAGGCGCTCGACGGAGAAACCGACGAGGAGACGCGGACCCGCGTCGAAATTGCGCTCGAGTTGATCAAGCCGAACGTCGCCGTTCTCAAGATCGTCACGAGCCCACCGGGAGCGACGGTGTACATCGATCGTCGCGATCTCGGACCGCGGGGAACGAGCCCGCGCGTGCTCGGTCTGGCACCGGGTCGGTACAAAGTCATCGTCGAGCTTTCCGGCCACCTGCCGGCGGAATCAGGCGAGATCGACGCGCAGCTCGCCCGAGAAACCACCGTCGAGCTCAAGCTATCGCCGAAACTGGAGGGCATGACCGGTAACCTGGTCGTGAACGCCGATGAGCGCGGCGCGCTGGTCGAGGTCGACGGACGTCCGCGCGCCTTTACGCCCGATATCGTCAATCTTCCGGCCGGCAACCACCGCGTCCGTATCGTGCTCAAGGGATTTCGCACCGTCGAGCAGACGGTCGAAATCAAACCGAACGACGAAACGAAGCTCGACTTGGTGTTGACGCAGGCGGAAGAGGTTACCGCCGCGTCACGCGCGACGGAAACCATCGAAGACGCGCCGAGCTCGGTGTCCATCGTTCGATCGGAAGAGCTGCGCCAGATGGGCTACCCGACCATCGCCGAAGCGCTGCGCGGCGTGCGCGGCGTATTCGTGTCCGATGATCGCTCCTACCCCACCGTGGGTTTTCGCGGCTTCGGTCGACTCGGTGACTACGGCAACCGCGTGCTCGTCCTGCTCGACGGGCAACCGACCAACGACGATTGGCTGGGATCGTCCTACGTCGGCTACGACGCGCGCACCGATCTCGAAGACATCGAGCGCATCGAGATCGTGCGCGGCCCCGGCTCGGTCCTCTACGGCACCAACGCTTTTTCCGGCGTCATCAACCTCGTCACGCGCGGCGTCGAAGGAAAGAGCTCCGGCGAAGTCGGCGTCGGAACGAGCGAATACGGCGTCGGGCGCGCTCGCGCCCGTTACAACTTGAAGCTCGGCAGCGATGCCAGCCTGTGGACGTCGATCGCCGCCGCCAAAGGCAGAGGACGGGACTTCTACTTTCGCGAATTCGCCGACGCGCCGACGACGGCCGGCAATGCACGGGGACTCGATGGCTTCGAGTCGGGAACGCTGAATGGACGCGTCACCTACAAGGCGCTGACGGCGATGTGGTTTCTCCACGCACGCGACAAATCGGTACCCACCGCCGAGTACGAGACGCAGTTCGGCGATTCGCGCTTACGCCAAGTCGATACGCGGGGTCTCATGGAAGTACGCTTCGAGCCGGAGCTGGCGCGGTCGGTGCAGCTCATGTCACGCGCGCACGTGAACTTCTACACGTTTCGCGGGCACTATCCGCGCCCGGCGGCGGACGCGGGTGTCGAGCGCGACCGTTTCGATGGCTCTTGGGCCGGCATCGAGGAGCGCCTGGTGCTGACGCCCGGCGGTAAAGTGCGTTTGACGCTCGGGGGCGAGCTACAGTCGCATTATCTCGTGCATCAGACCGTCACCGACGACGACGGTACGCACCTCGACGACAAGCCGACCTACGACGTGCGCGCGGCCTACCTCTTGGCGGACATTCCGTTGTCGAGCGCGGTGCGCGTCAGCGCCGGATCACGTTTTGACAGCTACTCGACCTTCGGCTCATCCAACAACCCGCGGCTCGCGCTCATCCTGCGCCCGTACGCCGCCGGGAACCTGAAGATCCTCGCCGGAAAGGCGTTTCGCGCCCCGAGCATCTACGAGCTTTACTATAACGACAACGGCGCAACCCAGCAGGCGAGCCCGTATCTGCAAGCCGAGTCCATCTACTCGGCAGAAATCGAATTCGCCCATCGCTTCTCGCCCACGGTATCGCTCACCCTTGCCGCGTACGAAAACCTCGTGCGCAACTTGATCGTCACCCGAGGAACGGGGACTCCCGAGGATCCCGCCAGCGGCACACCCGCCGATCTGCTGCGCTACGAAAACTCGCGCGCCCCCGTTCTCACCATCGGCGGCGAAATCGAGTTACGGCGCGACTTTCGGCAGGGTTGGATGCTGGCGGCCTCGTACTCGGCGCAGCATTCGCGCTATCTGGAGGGCGCGACGCTGGCCCACCTTTTTGGCACGAACTCGAACCCCGAGCTGCGTCGGGTGCCCAACGCGCCTGAGCACCTCGCTTCCGTACGTGGATCGGTGCCCGTCATTTCCCATGCCCTGATTGCGTCCACGCGAATCTCGGTCGAGGGCCCGCGCTTCGATCGGCACGACCAAGTCTCCGATGTCGAGACGCAAAAGAAGACGGACGGCGCCGTCATCTGGGACTTCGTCTTTTCGGGCCAAGAGTCGAAATGGGGGCTCAACTACGCCATCGGCATCTACAACGCTTTCGACTGGCGCTACGCGACCCCGCTCAGCGCGGAGTTTCGGCAGGGGCGGTTGGTGCAGAACGGTCGGACGCTTTTGGCCACGACCAGCATTGCGTTTTAGCGTCGCCGCTGCGGTCGGATGGAGCGGCACGCGCCTACGGCGACGCGTCCGCGTTCTAGGGGATGCCGGCTTTCGCAATCACCGTCCAATCGTCTTTGCCGTGCCCTTTCTCGATCCATCGATCCATCTCTTTGGCGATAGCTGGAATGACGGCGAGCGGCAGCCCACCGCGCTCTGCCTCTTCCATCATGAGGCGCGCGTCTTTGCGGGCCATGGCGAGCTCCCATGACGGGTGAGAGAAGTCGGCCTCGATAATCCGGTTCAATCGCGCGCCGGCGGTCGCCCCAGGGTTGAACCAGTCGAAGAGCGACCCCGCCTCGTTCGGCGCAATCTGGAGCGACTTGGCGAGCGCGAGCATGTCACTCATCCCGGCGGTAACGGACATCAGAAAGAGATTGCCGAGCAGTTTGAAACCCGCTGCTCGCGAAGGATCGGGCCCGAGGTAAACGACCTTGCCCGTCATCTTCGCGAGCTCGGGGGCCAGTGCATCGAACCGGGCTCGTTCACCGGAGGCCAGCATCAATCCAGTGCCCTCGAGCGCATTTTTCGGGGCCATGAAAACCGGCGCGTGCTGAAACGCGATGCCGCGCTCGGCCCAGCGCCTAGCCCGTGCTGCGGTTCCCGTGGGCGAGGTGGTCGTATGATCGACCAGCATGACATCGCGACCGAACGCGGCGCGTGCCTGCTCGAGTACCTCGTCGACGGCGTTGTCATCGGAGAGCGTGAGATGCACCCGCGCGGCGCCTCGAGCTGCTTCCGCCGCGCTGTTGAACGCCCTCGCGCCGTCGGCTTCCAGCGCGCGCGCTTTTTCCGCCGTGCGATTCCAGACTTGCACCTCTTCGCCGCGGCGGCGCATGGCGCGGACGAAGTTCGACCCGAGAAGGCCAGTTCCCAAAAATGCGATCATGTCTCTCTCCTTCGGAATTGGACCATAGACGGTTCAGCGCGGTCAGATGGTACAAGTTGGCGATGACGAAGGGCTCCCCCGCGGTCTTGGGCCCCCTACGACGCCAAGCCAATTACATCATTGCGATCTTTCTTTTCATCCACGTGGGCCTCGTGCTCCGTGCCACGGTTCTACCGGGCAAACTCCATGGACCTTGGCCATGGCGAATGTTCGAGCGGCGCGGCCCCTGGGAACGGGTGCTCCATGCGACGGGCACCGACGTGACCGGTACCCGTCACGAGCTACCCCTCCACGCGATCTTCGGGTACGCGCGCGGTATGACGCGCTTATACGCTTACCAGCAAATCGAGGCACTCGGCGACCCCGCGCGGGCGGCGGCGCACGCTGCATTTGCCGCGTTCTTGGCGCGACGCATGGCGGAGCGCAACGTCGAGCTCGTGACCATCGAACTTAGCTGGGTTGCCACCAACCTCGACACCGGCACGACCGAAGAGCGTGCCATCGGAACATTCGGCGTCGGCTCACGGCCATGACGGAGGGACCGGCGCGCCGCGGCCAAGCACGCTGGAACCGCGCAGCCGCGCACTGGAACGACTTCTTTTTCGCTGACGAGCCGGTGCTTGCGGCAGTTTATTTCCGAACCGCGCTCGCCCTCTGGACGATCGCGTTCTTCGTGCCGCGACTTCCCCATTTGCGCGAGCTCTACACCGAGCGCGCCGTCCGTGTACCGCACCCTTGGCTGGCTCGCTTCGGCATTATGCCCGAGCTGCCCCTCTGGGCCGTTTGGCTCGTCGTGATCGCGCTGTTGCTTTGCCTCGTCGCTTTTGCCACCGGTTACCATCCGCGAAAGCTGCACCCGATCATCTTCGTCCTGCTTTGCTATCTGCTGGGCTACGACATATCCACGGTACGCGGCTACGGTCAGCTGGCTTTTTATCAATGGATGATCGCGTATTTTCTTTCTTACGATCGATTGCGCGACGCGAGCGGCGCTGTTCTGCGTGCGCCACGCTGGGGTTTGCGCCTGGCGATGCTGCTCTTCACCAGCGTTTATGTTTTTGGCGTCGTGGCCAAAACGTGCGGCGGCGAAGGATGGTTCGACGGCAAGACGCTCTATTACACGCTACGCGGCCACGATTACGGCAGCTTCCTTCTTTCCGCATGGTTCCCGGTCTCGCTCGGCATCGCCCGCGTGCTCGGCTGGGCCACGCTGGCGAGCGAGTGCTTCATCGGCGTCGGGTTATGGCTGCGATGGACGCGGCCCTGGGCGGTCTTGGCGTGCATCGCGATGCACGGCATGATGGCGCTCTCGCTGCGCGTATCCATCCTGTTTCATTTGCTGATGGTAGGACATCTGCCGCTCTTTCTATCGGCGCGCGCGTGGGAGCGACTGTGGGAAAAGGCGCGAGCGTTCAGCGCCCCTCGCCAACCCCGACCGTGAGCGAGAGCCCGGCCGCGGCGTACGCCTTGGCGTTCTCTTGCTGGCCACCTACCAGCCGCGGCATCGTGCCGCCGCCGCCCGTGAGGGCAATGCGAGCGCCGTGAAACTCGCCTTTCAGCCGGCGGCCGACGTCGATGGCGACCGAGCCGACGCCCGACGGATAGAGGCCTCCCGCGCTCGCAGCGATGCGGGAATCAGGCGGTTCGGGACAATCGATGCCGTAGCGATGATCGGTGTCGAGGCAATAGGTGCCTTTTGCGGAAATGCCCGTGAGCGATGCTGCTGCTGCAAGGTGGAGCTCGAACCACGCGAACTCGGGGGTGACACGAAAGTCGATGCCCGCTTCGGCGCCGCCGTGCGTCGCCGAATAAGAGGCGTTGTCGCGTGAGCCGCTGCCGTGGGTGGCATATCCGACGGCACTGACGGCGAAGGCGTAGTCATCGCCGAGATACGTTCGATAGCCTACGATGGGCTCGGGATAGCCGCCTGACGTCGAGGAACCCACGTAGCGTCCACCCACGATGAGACCCGGCACGTGAATGATGCTGTCCGGTTCGACGAGGATCGCACCTTGGGCGATCGAAGCACCCTTGGGATCCGCCTCCACTCCGGCGCTCAAATAGTGCCCCGGCACAACGCCGATCGACCCTTCCAAGCTCGGACGCGACGCCGGGATCGACGCCACCCCCGTCGTCGCGGCCATCGGGCCGAGCGCAGTGCAGCCGCAGAAGAGAGCGGCAGAGACGGGCACCACCGTGGTCGCCATACGGCCCACGCGACGGGCGACATCGGATGCCGACAGGATTGGCAGTTTCATGCGACGGGTTCAGCAGAGACCATGCCACCGCGGTAGCCCCGCACGCTCTGCAAATATCAGCGTAAATACGCGAATTTCAGAGCGAGCGGTGTTGCACGGAAGGCACACCGTGCTCGTGAGAGCCGCGAAGACCGGGCACCGAGGTTGCTCGCCGGGCTTACATCTCGCGTCGAAGTGTGCCCCGTTGGTCGAGCACCGCGGGGGGCGCCCAGGCGGGAAACTGCGGAGCTTGGCCTTCGATCCGATCCCACTCCGCTTTCTCGGCGACGAACGTGTGCGCTTTGACGTGCTTCGCGAAAGGCGTGTCCAAGCTGCCGAGACGAAGGCGAAGCACGTCACGCGTGGCCGCGACGTAGGCGTAAATGGGAGAACCGCAGCGCGAGCAGAACGCGCGAAACTTGCCCGGCGACGACTCGTACTCGCGCAGCGTCTCGCTCGCGCCGACCCAATGAAAGTGCGCGCGATCGATAGGCGCATTGGCGGCGTGAGCGCTTCCGCTCGCCTTACGGCAGCTCTTGCAATGACAATATCCGAAATCGCCGAGCTCGGCGGAAAGCTCGTACCGAATGCTGCGGCATAGGCAACTCCCCTTGTGCATGACGAACCTCGCTGACGCTACTCTGTCATGTTGCTCGCCGCGCGGCGACGTCGTCCGCCGTGGACTGCCCCTGAAGCTCCTATGCGTGAGACACGCCGGCGTGCTCGCGCTCCGGGGGCAGTCCGCGACGGACGATGCTGTTCAAACTTCCAGCAGGCGGCGCGCGAAACGGCGCGAGCGCCGATAGCGTCGATAGATAGGAACGAACGTCGGTGCAAAGGCGTGAGGCGTGCTCGCGTACGCGCGGCGAACGAGGATCGTCAATTCGGATACCGTTGCTGACGAGTCGAGATGAGCAATAGGCAATTCGATGCGCTCCGCGTCTTCGATGGCGAGGACGATGAGCACGATGTCGAGCGGCTGCAAGTGAAGATCGCGTTGCAAATGATGAACGGGATCGATCAAATGGCGATCGATCCCGAGATGCTTGGCAACGGTCCGGCGGACGACGTCATCGTGATAGTCGGTCATGAGTTCTGCCTGTATTTCTTGGAGATGGTTCCTTCGGGCTCGGTTTTGTTCTGTAAGGCAAGGACTGGGCCCATTCGCAATCTTCGGTCGTAGGCGCGGCAAACGCGACAGCGCAAAAAAATCCACGTCGCTCGTTTCGTCAGTCTCGCGCTGCAGCACGGAGGGTGAACCCCGCCTTTTGTGATGTTATTCCGCGCCGCGGGCGGACCGGCGATCTTCGCCGTCATGCGACAAGCGATGACGCGGACGCACGCGCGTTCGATGGAAGCCGTCGAAATGCTGGAGAGGGTCATGCAAGAAAACTTCGCTCTTGCGCCCCGGAACCGGCGAATTGTCGAACGCCTGTCCGGCGATGGACACTGTGTCAGCCGCGGCAGAACGTCGACCCGGACGGATACCTGCACGCGATGGATGACCTCTGCAGCGGGTGGCGCTATCCATCGTGCCATGCCGATCTCCGAAGCCCTGCGACGTTTCAACGATCGAAAAGCGCAGTACCTGACGGATCTGGAGAACTTGATCCGCATCCCGAGCGTGTCGTTTGCGGGGTTCGATCCCGAGCACGTACGGACGAGCGCCCGCGCGACCGCGGCGCTTCTCAAAGAGCGAGGCTTCGACAACGTACAGATGCTCGAAATCGAAGGAGCTCATCCATATGCGTATGGCGAGGTCCTCAGAGCGCCGGGCAAACCGACGTTGCTCCTCTATGCACACCACGATGTGCAACCCGCGGGCGACGCGGAGGCTTGGCAGAGTCCCCCTTTCGAGCCCGCGCGCCGCAATCAACGCCTCTATGGTCGCGGCAGCGCCGACGACAAGGCCGGCATCGTCGTCCACACCTCTGCCGTCGACGCCTGGCTCGGCGCGGGCCCCTTGCCGCTCAACATCAAACTCATCGTCGAGGGAGAAGAAGAAATCGGTTCCACCCATCTCGCTGCTTTTTTGCGCAAGCACGCCGCGATGCTGGCAGCCGACGCCATCGTGCTCACCGACACCACCAATTTCGAGACGGGACTGCCGTCGATCACGACGGTGCTGCGCGGTCTCGTCACCTGCGACGTCGAGCTGCGCGCCCTCAAGCAGTCGCTCCACTCCGGAATGTGGGGCGGCCCCGTTCCCGATCCGGCGATGGCGCTGTGCCGCCTCGTGGCGTCGTTGACGAACCCCGACGGCAGCATTGCGATTGCCGGAATTGCCGACAAGGTGCGCCCGCTGACCGCGCAAGAAAAGAAGGACATCGCGGCGCTACCGGGGGACGAGGCGCACTTCCGTGCACAATCGGGTCTTTTGCCGGGCGTACAAGTGCTGGGCGGTCGCAACACCTGGGAGTCGATCTGGAGACAGCCATCGATCGCCGTGAACGCGATTCAAGCGAGTACGCGCAAGGACGCACGCAACATCATCTGCGAATCTGCTTGGGCGCGCATCGGCATTCGTATCGTGCCGGACATGGATCCTCTCGAGGTGCAGCGAAAACTGACCACGGCGCTGAAGGAGCGCACCCCATGGGGACTCGAGTGCCACGTGCGCGAGGATCACGCCGCCAGCTGGTGGTACGACGACGCCAGCCACCCCGCCTTTCGCGCCGCGCTTTCGGCGCTGGAAAAAGGCTACGGCAAACCCGCCGTCACCATCGGCTGTGGCGCCACGATTCCCTTCGTCGAGCCGTTTAGCCGCGAGCTCGGCGGAGTCCCCGCGCTGCTCATCGGTGTCGAGGACCCGTACACCAACGCTCACTCCGAGAACGAGAGCCTCGACCTCGGTGACTGGGAAAAGGCGGTCAAGAGCGCCATCTACCTTTATCAGGAGCTCGCCGACGCGCTCTCCAAGCACTGAGTCTCGCTAGACGTGCGCCCAGTCAATAAGGGATTCGCGCGGAATTCCGGTTCCACGCGTCGAAGGGCGCACGCGCCGCCGATGTGGCGATTTGAACGAGCGGCAAACTCCGCTGCGCCAGCGGCAAACAGAGCTCGTTGTAAAGGTGCATGTCATCGAATCCCGCCGCCGACGCTTCGAAGCGCGTCGCGGCGAAATAGACGCGATCGAGGCGAGCCCAATACACCGCCCCGAGACACATCGGACAGGGCTCGCAACTCGTAAAAAGCTCACATCCCGCCAAGTTGAATCGGCCGAGCGCGGTGGCGGCGGCACGAATGGCGAGAATCTCGGCGTGAGCGGTGGGATCGAGCAGCGTGGTGACGCCATTGGCGCCCCGCGCAATGACGCGCTTTTCGTGCACGATGAAAGCCGCGAAAGGTCCGCCCGCCCCGGCCGCGTTCGTCACCGCGTCGCCGATGCACTCCTCCATCCATGCCCGGCGGAGGGGATCACCCTCGGTCGCGAGGGGTGCCGCCCCCCATCGTCCTGACCCCGCCATCAGGAATCGACGACCGCCGCCGTCGCGACAACATGCCTTCCCATACCCCGACTCCTTCTGTTCTCCCCCTGACCAGCGCACGCAGAGCGGTGGTGTCCCGAGCCGACCCAACAAGGGGAAGACCGGCACTATTGCATGGCCCTCGAACGGGTGGCAAGCGCCGGCCCCGCCCGCACGCCTTGCCGGCCCTGCCCGCACGTCTTGCCGTTCGAGCGGTGATACTGGCACATCGCCGTGACGGGCATTAAATGGCTCTTCCGGCTCGATTCGTGACCGCCCACCTCGACATCATCGCCTCTTTCGAGCTCCCTTCCGACCGCCGGATCGTCACCGTGCGTGAAGTCGCGGCGCAGATGTCGAACCTCGCCCCGGGCGGTCAGGGGGGCACACTTCACGTTGCCGGCGTGGCGGGCTCGATGCCGGCGCTCGTGGCGCGCGCCGTCGCCGTCGCGCGAACGAATCCCGTCGTCTGTGTAACGACCGACCTCGAATCAGCTCGCCGCTTGACCGACGATCTCAACTTCGTGTGGGGCAATCGCGCGACCGATACGGCCCAAGGTGACGTCCTCCTGTTTGCGCCACCGGAATCGAGCCCCTACGCCGACGTCAATCCCGACCGGCGCGGCGCAATGGCTCGGCTCGTCACGCTGTTTCAGCTCACGCACCGAATTCCGTGGCGCTTTCTCGTCGTTCCGGCGGCAGGGCTCACGCGCAAAGTGGTCCCGCGGCGCATCGTCGAACAGCATTCCGACCTCGTCGTGACCGAGCAGGAGATCGATCGCGACAAGCTCATCGCGCGACTCGCAGCCGCCGGGTACCTGCGCGTCCCGCTCGTCGAAGATCCCGGATCTTTCGCGGTGCGCGGCTCGGTCATCGATATCTGGCCGGCGTCGAGCGAGCACCCGGTGCGGCTCGAGCTCTTTGGCGATCTCGTACTCTCCTTGCGTTCCTTCGATCCGTCGCTGCAGCGCACCGTCGGAGAATTGAAAGAACTCTGGCTCCCACCTGCGCGCGAAGCGATTCTCACGCCGGAAGCGGTAGAGCGCGCACGCGAAGTGGTGCGGGCCATCTGCGATCACATCGATCTGCCCACGAGCCGCGCTCGCGCACTCGCCGAAGACGTAGCCAACGGCCGCGCCTTTTTCGGAGCGGAAGGATTTTTGCCCGCCTACTACGAGCTGGAGTCCCTGTTCGACTATTTGCCCGCCGAAGCCGTCGTTGTGCTGGAGGATCCGCCGGCTTTGACGCGCGCCGTGCGCGAGGAGCTCGAACGCGCCGCTTCCGACGCAGCTGCCAAAGGTAGCGCGCCTCATCTCGCCGAAGCTCTGCTTTACGTCGAAGAGTCGGTCATCGTCGAGGCCTTGCAGCTGCGCCCCGTGCTCGCGCTCCACCGCGCAGCCGTCTCCGGTGGATCGGCGGATCGCGACCTCACTCAGTTCGAATTTGCGCCGGAGGACACGCCGTCACTCGTCGCTCGCGATCTTACGGACCTCGAGCGCGCCGTGCTTACTGCGCGCGGGTCGCGCGGCAAGCATGGCGCCCTCGACCCGCTCATCGACCGGCTTGTCGCCTGGCGGGAGGCGGGATTCTCGGTATTTCTCAGCGCGCGCAGCGAGACGCAGGCCGAGAGGCTGGCATCGCTCGTTCGTCACCGCGATCTTCCGTGTGCGCTACGCGGCGGACGATTCGATCCCCAAGCGCTCGACGCGCGGGCCGGGGGCGAGATCAGCGTGGTCGTCGGCCCCCTCGCGCGCGGCGTGGTGGCGCCCGCCGAACAGCTCGTGCTCGTCACCGAGGAAGAGATCTTCGGCCGCCGCGCGCACCGCGCCGAAGGGAAAGCGAAGCGCACCTCCAAGGCCTTCCTCGAGGACCTGCGTGCGCTCGAGGTCGGCAACTACGTGGTGCACGTCGAGCACGGCATCGGGCGCTACCTCGGGCTTTTGCACAAGGTCATCGCCGGGATCACCGTCGATCTGCTGCTCGTGGAGTACGCCGGCGGCGATAAGCTCTACTTGCCCGTGTATCGACTGAACCAGATTCAGAAATGGTCCGGCGGCGAGGGCACGCCCAAGGTCGATCGGCTGGGCGGACAGACTTTCGGCAAGACCAAGCAGCGGGTCGAGAAGCAGGTCCGGCAGATGGCCGACGAGCTTTTGCGACTCTACGCCGAGCGACAAGCGATGCCCGGCGAAGCCGTTCCCCCCCTCGATGACGATTATCGCGCTTTCGAAGCCACCTTTCCCTTCGACGAGACGCCCGATCAGGCGCATGCCATCGCCGACGTCTCGCGCGATCTGGAGCTGGAACGCCCCATGGATCGGCTGGTTTGCGGCGATGTCGGCTTCGGCAAGACGGAGGTAGCCATCCGGGCCGCGTTCCGCGTGGCCCAATCGGGAAGGCAAGTGGCCGTTCTCTGCCCGACCACCGTTCTCGCGCAGCAGCACTGGCTCTCGTTCGAGTCGCGCATGCGCACCTACCCGCTCAAGGTAGAGGTGCTATCGCGCTTTCAAACCAAGCAAGAACAGTCCGACACGGTGCGCGGCCTGCGTGACGGCACCGTCGACATCGTCATCGGCACCCACCGCCTTCTCTCCAAGGACGTACACTTCAAGCGCCTCGGCCTCTTGGTGGTGGACGAAGAGCAGCGCTTCGGCGTGACCCACAAAGAACGCATCAAACAGCTAAAACGTAGCGTCGATGTGCTCACGCTGACGGCCACCCCCATCCCGCGCACGCTGCAAATGGCGGTGAGCGGGCTGCGCGACATGTCGCTCATCGCCACACCGCCGGTCGATCGCCGCGCGATTCGCACCATCGTGACCCGCAGTGACGATGCCGTGATTCGCGAGGCCATCCGGCGCGAGCTCACGCGCGGGGGACAGATCTTCTACGTTTACAACCGCGTCGACGGTATCCACGAGCGCGCTCTGCGCGTGCAGACGCTCGTGCCCGAGGCGCGCGTCGCGGTCGGACACGGTCAGATGTCGGAATCGGCGCTCGAGCAAACGATGCTCGATTTCATCGAAGGTCGCTACGACGTTTTGGTGGCCACGGCCATCATCGAGAGCGGCCTCGATATCCCCCGCGCCAACACCATTCTCATCGACCGCGCCGACATCTTCGGCCTGGCCCAGCTCTACCAGCTGCGCGGGCGCGTGGGACGCTCCAAGGAACGCGCTTATTGCTATCTCATCGTTCCGCCTCCAAGCGCCATGAGCGACGAAGCGCGGGCACGCATCGAGGCGCTCGAGCGACACACCGATCTCGGTTCCGGCTTTCAGATCGCTTCGCTCGATCTCGAGCTGCGCGGAGCCGGTGACCTTTTAGGCGGCGAGCAGAGCGGAAGCGTGTCGCAGGTGGGATTCGATCTTTTCTGCCAGATGCTCGAAGAAGCGGTGCACGAGCTGCGCGGCGAGCCGGTCGTCCACGAGGTCGAACCCGAGCTATCCTTCGACGTCGAGGCGCTCTTGCCAGACGACTACATCGCCGACGTCGGCGTCCGCCTCAGTCTCTACAAACGACTGGCCAGCGCGGAAAGCGCCGACGAGGTCGCCGACCTCGCCGCGGAAATGGAGGACCGTTTTGGACCGCCCCCCACCGAGGCAAGGCAGCTCATACATCTGATGCGCATCAAGACCGAGCTTCGCCGCTTGCGCGCTCTCGGCTGCGAAGCGAGCCCGCGCGGGGTCACGCTCCACTTGCGCGACGACACGCCGCTCGACCCAGAGAAGCTCCTGGCGCTCGTCACCAAGAAAGGCTCGCCTTATCGGGTGACGCCGGACATGCGTGTCACGCGGCGAATGACGGAGTACGACCAGGTCGAGGACGGGCTCGCGGCCACTGACAAGATGTTGGCAGAATTGTCACTATGTTGGAAGGATGGATAGCTCACCACGCGGCGAGTCGGGCCGCGACTTCTTCGGCGCGACGGCGATGCTCCGGCGAAGGCGCGCCTCGAGCCAGGGCAAATAGAAGCGCGGATCGCAACATGGCACCCGCATGAAGATCGCCTTCCATGGCCGGTGCTTGTTTGAGCGCGCCCTTTCGCGCCATTGTGGCGCGGATGAGAACCAGTCTCCGCGACCGTACCGCGGCCCTGGCGCCGCGCGACGAAGATTTTGCCGCGACGGCGCAGAGACGGCTTAGTCTCCACGTCGCTTGGCTCAACCCACCATCTCGCGCGCGCTGCGCCTTGCCCTTGCGACGTTCCTCCTTTTCGCTCGTCCCGCGTGGGCCGAGGAGAATGTCCGCTGTCCGCTGGTCGACGGCAGCGCGCCGCTCCTCGCCGAGATCGACGGCCGCCGGCGGCTCGCGTTCGTGCGGGAAGTGATGGCCGATCAAGCGCGCCGCGCGCGTACTTGGAGCTTGGCTTGGGCAGTGACTGGACTCGGTTTGTCCGCCGGTAACTTCACGCGAGCCGCGCTCGCCGACACGCGCGACGATCGCATCGACCCTTTCGTGGGAGGCGTGACCTCGCTCTTCATTCCCGGGGGAATTCTGGTGCAGCCGCTCGACGTCATGTCCGATGAGCGCACGCTCGAAGCGGATCTCGCCGTCTCTTTATCCGGCCCAGGCTCGCCCGCTATTTGCGTCGCGCTAGCGCGCGCCGAACTGCTCTTTGCGCGGAGCGCGGCCAATGAAGCTTTCAAAGCCGGAATCGCGACCCACCTCTTTGTCATCGGCGGCAACGGCGCGATCGCGCTGTTTCTCGGGCTCGGATTCGAGCACTGGAAAGGCGCGCTCCTCAACGGCGGCGGCGGCCTCTTGATAAGCGAGTTTCAAATCTTCACCCAGCCGACGGGCGCGGTCGCCGAGCTGGCGCGCTACCGCCGCGGCGAGGTGCAGACGACATCCGTCGCGCAGCGCCCGTCGGTCAACATCGTGCCGTGGATCGCGATGGGCGGCGCGGGCCTCGCCGCCCTCGGCACTTTCTGAGTCAGGTCCGCGGAAAGGGCTCGCGCGTAGCGTCGCTCGGATTCGATCGATCGGTGCCGCCGGCGAACTCGTCCTCGCCGCGCGTCTTGATGAAGGGCCCACCTCGCTCCTCTTCGACTTCCTCGCCGGTCAATTGCTCGCTTTGGTCCTCGCCGCTGGTCATCGTTTCGACGGCTTCTTCGCCAAGCTCTTCGGCGAGATCGTCGCCGCTGCGGGGCGTTTGGAAGAAGGCGCGATCGTTGCGATCGTCGTGGTTTTCGCGGCTGAGCGCGCGCAGATCACGCGCATATTTGGGGTCGAGATGACCGGTTGCGTCGCGCCGCGGAGGCTTTTGCGCCAGCGTCGGCGTCGAGCGGGCCTCGGTTTTCGGTGCAGCCTTGGCCGCGCGCTGCCGCCCCACGCTTTTCGACGCGAGTTTCGACTTGCTCTTGGGAGCGGCTTTGGCCTTGGGAGCGGCTTTGGCCTTGGAAACGGCTTTGGCCTTGCTCTTGGCAACGGGTTTGACCTTGGCCTTGGGAGCGGCTTTGGCCTTGCTCCTGGGAGCGACTTTGCGCGCCTTCGCGGTCGCCTTGGCGTCCGCTCGGGGCTGCGTTTTCGTGAGGGCCTTGGGGGCCTTCGCCTTGGGCTTCGTCCTGCTCTTCGCCTTGAAAGTCTTTTTCGCGGTGCGCATGCCGCCCGATTCTACGACAATCCTCCGCGGCGCGCCTGCCATCCGAGAAGGCGCGCGCATTTGAATTGCGGAGCACCGACATTCAGCAAGCGTGCGAGCGAGGCGGGCGCCTCGTCCATCCGAGAGCGAAGGCGCGGACCTCCGCCGGTAGCCGAGCGGCGGACGCGTAGGTATCGTCGCGAAACCAATGTCGAACAAGGTCGTGATCGGGGTGGTCTCCGATACGCATGGGCTCTTGCGCCCGGAAGCATTGGCGCGGCTCCGCGGTGTTGCTCACATCGTTCACGCCGGCGACATCGGCTCGCCCGAAGTGCTCGCCGCACTGGCCGAGGTGGCCCCTGTCACCGCCGTCCGAGGCAACAACGACCACGGCCCATGGGCGCGCGCCGTTCCGGAGACCGCTACGCTCGAGGTGGGAGGGGCCCGCCTCTACGTGCTCCATGACATTCATGAGCTCGATGTCGATCCTCGTTGAGCGGAATTAGCGGCGGTGATCGCGGGCCACTCGCACAAGCCGATGCTGAAGACGGAAGACGGCGTTCTTTACATAATCCCGGGAGCATCGGCCCGCGCCGTTTCAAGCTTCCCATCGCCATGGGAAAGCTCGTCGTGCAACAAGGGCGCGTCAAGGCCGAGATCCTTCACCTCGCGTGACTACCAAACCCGTACGCGCTGTTCGGGTGCCAAGTAGAGCGCGTCGCGCGGTTCCACCGCGAAGGCTTGATACCAATCGTCGAGGTTTCGCACCGTGAGTACGCGGTAACGCGCAGGCGCGTGACCGTTGGTGGCGAGACTTTCGCGCAGCAGCTCGTCGCGCGTCTTCGATTGCCAGCACTGCGCGTAAGCGAGGAAGAACTGCTGCTCGCCGGTGAGCCCGTCCTGCACCGGCGCGGGCGCGCCGCCGAGCGAGGCTCGCCACCCGTCGTGAGCCGCCGCGAGTCCCGCCAGATCCGCGATGTTCTCGCCGAGCGTGAGCTTGCCGTCAACCTTGGCGTCCGGCAGAGGACGATAGGCGCTGAACTGCTGCGCCAGGGCTGCGCCCGAGGCTTCGAAGTGGGCGAGGTCCTCGGGCGTCCACCAATTGGCGAAGCGACCCCGCGCGTCGAATTTGGCCCCCTGATCGTCGAAGCTGTGGCTGATCTCGTGGCCGATGACCGACCCGATCCCGCCGTAGTTGGCGGCGACCGTGGCGCGCGGATCGAAGAAAGGCGGCACCAAAATGGCCGCTGGAAAATTGAGAGCGTTGCGGATGGGGAGGTTGACGGCATTCACCTCCTGCGGAAACATTGCCCATTCGCCGCGATCGACGGGCCGTCCGAGCTTGGCGAGGTCGAGGCGATACTTGTGGAGCTCGGCGCGCTCGAGATTGCCAAAAGCATCGCCAAAGACGATGGAAAGACCGGAGTCGTCGCGGAAGGAATCGGGGTAGCCGATACCGACGCGCAGCGTGGATAGCTTCTCCTTGGCCTTGGCCTTGGTCGCGGGCGACATCCACGTCAGCGCATCGACACGGTGGCCGAAGGTGACCATGAGGTTCTTCACCATTTCCTCGATGGCTTGCTTCGACGACGCGGGGAAGTAGCGAGCGACATACGCCTTACCGACGGCGTCACCGAGCGCATCGTTCGTACTGCCCTGCGCACGCCGAGGGCGCGGCGCATTGACGGGCACGCCGCGCATCTCTTTCGAGTAGAACGCGAACTGCTCGTCGGCGAACGCCTTGGGGAGTACGTCCGCGAAATGATCGATGGTGTGGGCGGTGACGAGATCCTTCCACGTCTCGAGCGGCTCGCTGGCGACGAGCTTGGATAACCCGCTGACGGCCTCCGCGTGCCAAACGATGAACGCCGGTTGTTGGTCGAGGCGGGCCGCGGCAAAGAACGCTTCCCACTCCATGCCCGGGGCGCGGGCCCCGAAATCGGTGCGCTTCCAAGGATTGTTCGCCTTACCGACATCCTCGGAATCGGTGCGACTCGCGTGCACGCCGGCGATCTTGCGCTCGAGAACGAGCACGCGCGCCGCCCTGGCGTCGGCGTCGGCAAGCTGCGCGAGTTTGAAGATCGTCGCCAGGTGCCGCTCGTACTTGACGCGCAGGGCGACCCGGCCCGGCGATTCGTCGAGGTAATGGCTGCGATCCGGCATGCCGAGACCACCTTGCAGAACGTAGGCGGTGTTCTGCGAGGTATCGTTGAGGTCCTGTTCCACCCAGAGTCCCAAAAGATTGGACGTCGAGAAATGCGTCGAGTTGAGCGGATCGACATCGGCACGAAGCTCCGAGCCAAACAATGTCGCGAGCTCGCGCTTGTTCGTCACTTTGCCGAGACGCTCGAGGGCCAATGTGAGAGGCGCGAGGCCCCGCTTCTCGATGGCGTTCTCGTCGAGGTAGCTCGCGTAGTAGTCCCCGACCCTGCGAAGGTCGGTGCCTTCCGGCGCTCGAGCTGCTTCTTCGAGCAGCCCTTTGGTGCGTGACTCGACCGTTTCGGCGAGGCGGAGGAAGAGACCCGTCCCTCCGCGATCGGCCGGGATTTCGGTCTTCTTGTACCAATTCCCGTTGGCGAAGAGGAAGAAGTCGGTGCCCGGCCGCACCGAGCGATCCATGGCCTCGAGATCGATCGAGTGACCCGGCGCGCCCGAACCGAGACACCGATTGTCCGCCGAGCGAGGGCCACGAGCGCAAGAGGCGAGCGCGAGCGCGAGGACGAGCACGAAGGATGGCGAGATGAGGCGCGCGGGCGAAATCATAGGCCCCCCATCTTGAAGATCCGCCGCGGGAAGGCAAGCGCGTCGCTGCGCCGTAGCCTTCATTTCGCGGGCGAGACGGACTAAGCTGCCTATGCCGATGCGTCTCGATTCCGATCGACCACCGCGCCGCAGTGCCTTTCCCCCCACGTCCACGGAACCGAAGGTGAAGGGGGTGGCCTTTCGGACCATCGATCTTTGCTACGAGCGGCTGCGCGGCACCGACGCGCGCGAGCGAGCACGCGAGCTGATGCCGCGGGAGCTCGCCGACGCGTTCCGCTACTACACCTTGCTGGCCGCTACTTGGTACCCAATCTCCTGGTACCGCGAGACATTTCGCGCCTTCCGCTCCAGCTCCAACGATGGTCCCGAGCTGGCTCGCGAGATCGGCCGACTCGCCGCGCGTCATGACATGTCGGGCGTGCACAAGCAGATGCTCGCGCGAATCATCTCGCCTCAGGCGCTTTTGGGCATGTCGCAGCGCGTGTTCAGCACCTACTACGATACCGGACGCCTCGAAATCGTGAAGGCGGAGCGCGGTTACGTTCAAGCGCGGTGTGGCAACTGCGTTGGCTGGGACCGCGACATGTGGATGGAACTCATCGGTTCGTGCGAGTCGCTCCTCGCCATCGCCGGCGCTCGCAATGTGGAGTCGCGCTTCGTATCGGGTGGCCCCGACGGCAGTGCGCACGCTTTGCTCGAGGCGCGCTGGGAGTAGGTGTGACGGAGTCATTGGAGCGTGCAGTCCCTGTCACTGCACGCACTGTTAAGTCGTCGTCACGTTCTCGCGCGCGATTGTCTGCTCAGCGCGGGCGGGTGCGGCGACTGACCTTCCATGCGCGTTCCTCCATTGCCGACAGTTTGCTTCGACAATCGCCAGCAATCTTCAAAGAACAAAGTCGTTCCCGTGATACGCGCCGCGGGGCTCGGTTCCCTCCTGCTGACATGTGTCTCCATTGTCGGCAGCGGTTGCCTCGATCGTCCCGTCGCTCCAGCCGTACCGGAAGTCACGGCCCGCGTGATGGAGCAGGTCAAGCAGAACAAAGTCAACAAGATCGACCTCTTGTTCATGATCGACAACTCCTCGTCGATGGCCGACAAACAGGCCATCCTGGGCGACGCGGTACCGGAGCTGGTGAAGCGCCTCATCGAGCCGAAATGCGTCGACAAGGACACCGGTGAGATCAAAGGCAACGCGGTCAACAGCCAATGTCCGGTCGGCGTTCTCGACTTCGAGCCCATTAAAGACATCCACATCGGGATCGTCAGCTCGTCACTCGGCTCGCATGGCGCCGGCGGCACCGTGTGCGACGATCCATCGGACATGACTCGGTCCGATCCCCACAACAACGACCGCGGGCACCTCGTCAGCCGCGCGATGGGCATGGGAACCGTTCCCACCTTCAAGAACAAGGGTTTCCTCCTCTACAATCCGAGCGTCGCCGACGGGCTCAAAAGTAGCGAAGAGGTGGCGCCGCTCTTCAAGTCGATGGTCACCGGGGTGGGGCAACACGGCTGTGGGTACGAAGCTTCGCTCGAGGCCGTTTACCGGTTTCTCGTCGACCCCGAACCGTTCAACACCATTTCCCGCGCGCCGGACGACAGGTCCGTCGTCGTCGCCGGCATCGACCAAGAGCTCTTGGCGCAGCGGGCCGAATTTCTGCGCGCCGATTCATTGGTTTCGGTCATGATCGTGACCGACGAGAATGACTGTTCCATCGCCGACGTCGGGCAGGGCTTCTTTCCCCTGTTGAACTCGCCCACCGGCGCAAGCCAGCTCGCGCGCAGTACTTCAGCCTGCGACGCGAACCCCAACGATCAATGCTGCTTCAATTGCGGCGTGACCAACCCGCCGGCCAACTGCATCGCGCCCAAAGACGACGCGCAGTGCGGCAAAGCAGCCAAAACGCTCGAGGAAGATCCGCCGAACCTGCGCTGCTTCAATCAAAAGCAGAAGTACGGGCAAGATTTTCTCTACCCGGTGCAGCGCTACATCGACGGGTTCGGGAGCGCCAAGATTCGCAATCGCAAAGGCGAGGAGGTCGATAACCCACTCTTTTCGGATTTGAGCTGTAAACCGGGCACCGCGTGTCAGCAGGTGCGCGATAAGAGCCTCGTGTTCGTGGCCGGCATCACCGGCGTCCCCTGGCAGCTCATCGCCAAAAATTCGAACGACCTCGGCGAGGGATACAAGACGGCAAAGGAGATCCTAGAGCAGAACCTGTGGCTCGATCTCGTAGGCGATCCCGAGAACCCGAAGGGTCCCGTGTTGCCGGGCGATGCGCACATGGTTGAATCGATTGCGCCGCGCCCCAACCTGGCGCCGCCCTCCAGCGGTGCCAAGGCGGATCCTATCCACGGACACGAGTGGAATCCCTCCGAAGCAAAGCAGCGCAGCGCCGATCTGCAGTACGCGTGCACGTTCGCCCTGCCGCCGACCGGAACCAAAATGTGCACGTCCGACGACGACTGCGACTGCGCGGGCACGCAGGACGAGCTCGACAAGCGAAAGAGTCCTCTTTGCCAGAACCAGACGACGAATGCGTTCAGTATCACGCAGGTCCGCGCCAAGGCCTACCCTGGCACGCGCATTCTGCAGGTTTTGAAGGGGCTCGATCCCGAGCAAGCCATCGTGGCTTCGATTTGCCCGTCCCAAGTCACCAATCCGGGTGCCAAAGACTACGGCTACACGCCTGCCATTCAAGCGCTCATCAGCCGTCTGCGCACCGTGCTGCGCGGTCGTTGCATGCCGCGTGCGCTGGAGGTCGACCCCGACTCGGGCCTGGTCCCCTGCGCGGTGATCGAATCTTACGAATCGCACGGTGCTTGCGATTGCAAAACGCTCCCCGGGCGCACCGTCGCCGATCCCAAGTTGGTCACCACCAAAATGCGTGAGGTAGGCGACTGCTTCTGCGAGATGGATCAGATCCAAGACGCGCGCGAGCAAGACCTCTGCAAGACGAACCCCGACCCCGGCAGCGCTGGCGGCAATGGCTGGTGTTACATCGATCCCGCCCACGGCAAGGACGGCAAAGCAGATGTGCGCCAGTGCGGCCTCGTCGCGAAATGTCCGGACACGGAGCGACGGCTCATCAAATTCGTCAATGCCACCAGCGAGCCGCGCTCGGGCGCAGTCGCGTTCATCATGTGCCAGGAAAAGGCCTTCGAACCGAGCGCCGGTCGGGGCGAAGCGGACGTCTGCCAGAACAACTGAGCGGCGTTCGATGGCGAGCGCGCGTGGGGCGACGAGCATGCAACCGAGTTACGGCCGGTCGCAAAGCGGACAGGGGTCCGCGTTGGGCGAGCCCTCCCCGGGCGGCAGATCGCCGAGCCTGAGCTCGATGTTCTTGGTATCACCTGCTGCGCAAGTGACTGTCCTCTTCGTCTGACCCTCGGCAGCGCGGAAAACGACGGTGTGGCTCCCTGCCCAGACCGCGATTGCGAGCCGCGGGCTCGCCCCGAGCGAATGGCCATCCAAGATCACGGTCGATGGCGTCGCGGAGCTGAGATTGAGGAGACACGACCCCCCTTTCGCGGCCGCCGCGACGGGGGCGACGGGCAACGCGCCCGCGCCCGCGGCTGTTTCCGATGCGCCTTGCGCGCTCGGATGCGGTGATGCCTGGCGCGACTGGCGCGTGTCGACCTGACGCGCGGGCGGCGGCACCGAGGCGCCCGTTCCGGTTGGCGGCGCCAACGCGGTTGCGATTGCGCCCGGTGCTACCGCATAGGCCCGCGTGGGATCGTCGGCGATCGCGCGTGCCGGCGGCGGCTGCGTCGCGAGCGCGGGCGCTACCTCGGGGACATTTCCGCGCGGCACGACGCGCACGAGCCATGCCCCCACGGCGGCGAGCGCCGCAGCAGCGGCGAGCAGCGCCGCGGCGGTGTGACGGCGATTGCGCTGGTGTTGGTCACGCGTCGTCGCCGCGCCCCACGAGGAGGGAGACGTACCTGCCGGCCCACGCGGCGCAACGTCGTCCTCGGGGGGGAGCGAAATGGAGAACGGGCGCTCGCTCGCATTTTTGAAGTTCGCTCGGATGCGATCGACGGAGCTCAGCGCCTTGCGCGGCCCGAATCGCCCGAGCGCTGCGGCGAGGTCGGCGACGCTCTTGTACCGCTTCTTCGCATTCTTTTCGAGACAGCGCTCGATCACCGTCTCCAGCCCGGCGGGCACTTCGGATCGGAGGATACGCAACATCGGCGGCGGGCTCTTGGCGACGCGCACCGAAATCTGCGGCAACGTGTCCCCGGGAAACGGAACACTGCCCGCGATCAGCTCGTACAAAATGACGCCGATGGACCAGATGTCGGTGCGCACGTCGACGGTGCGCGGCGCCTGCATCTGCTCGGGAGACATGTAAAACGGGGAGCCAACGACGATGCTCGTCCTCGTCATCTCTCCCGGAGCGTGGAGACCAGACGCATCCAATACCTTGGAGATCCCGAAATCGAGGACCTTGATCGTGGCTTGGCCATCGGAGCTACGAACGCAAAAGAGATTGGCCGGTTTCAGATCGCGATGAACGATACCGAGACCGTGAGCTTCGGCGATGGCCTCGCACGCCTGCATCACGAAATCGACGGCTTCCTCGATGGGGAGGCAACCGGTTCGCGCGAGTCGCGCGGCGAGATCCTCCCCTTGCAGGTGTTCCATGACGATGTAAGGCGCACCTTCTTCGAGCGTTCCCACGTCAATCACCCGCGCCACGTGCTCGCTCTTGATCTTCACGGCGGCGCGCGCCTCGCGCTCGAATCGATGCACGGCTTCGGGATTGGACAGCGCTTCGGGCAAGAGGAGCTTGATCGCGACGCGCTCGTGCAGCTTCAAATGGAAGGCCGCCAGTACGACGCCAGAGCTCCCCGTGCCGAGAACCCAATCGACACGATACTTTCCGGCGATGACATCGCCCTTGCGGATGCCAATCTTCGGTACAAAGCCGCCTTGCATCGGGCGAAGCTCCTCTCTCGGTAAATCGTGGTCGGGAGCACGAAACCCCTCGCCGCGCCCGACCTCCGCTTTCGTCGAGCGCAGCTGCTCCCTCTAATTCACCAGGATACGACTGCTTTTCCGTCGCGGAAGGGTCATTTTCTCTTTCGATACGAGTCACCCAAGTCGTGCATTGTCCGCTCTACGCACACACGCGGCGGCAATACGGGCACCCTGTATGCAAAGCGCGGTACAGGAAGCGCTACGCGCGGCGGGCGCTCGCTCGAATCGTCACGGGCGCGCTTGCGACGCGGCCAACCGATCGAGAAGCTTGTCGAGATCTCGCGCCAGCTCCGGATCGGCCTTTTTACGCAGATCCCGCGCGAGCTGCGCAGTCGAACGGTCTTCGACCACACCGATCGCGCGGAACAACGCGTCCCGCGGCGCGCCGGACGGCGCGCTCGGCAGTGCATTGATCAATGCCTTGGCAGCGGCGGCGCGCACGGCCCGCCCTTCACCGGTCGCCGCGAGCGCCGGTGTCTGCCACGCCCACGACGACGCGGATCGACCGAGGGACCGCGCGATGACGGCTGCCGTTTCCGTGTCAGGCCCCGCCGCAAGCCCAGCGCTCAGCGCCTGAACACACGCCATATGGTGGCATTCGCCCATTCCTTCCCACACGGCGCGTCGCATCGACGCGTCGGCAGGTTTTAGCGACACCATTTTGTTGATCGCAGAACGCGTGCCGAGGCGTCCGGCAGCTTCGACCGCAGCGCGAAGCAGCGGCGCGTCAGCGTCGCGCTTCGCGAGCAGCGCGAGCACGACGGGTTCGGTACGGGCGTCGTGCAAAAGGCCGAGCGCTTCGATGAGAGCGACGCGCCAATCGCGCCACGCCCCGGGCGCCAGATCGCTCGGCGGTTGTGCGGCGAAGGCGAGCTCTTCGACGATGGGCCAGAGCACGCGCGGGCCCATGTCCTCGAGCGGCAAAGCCACCGTCACGACATCGCCGCGCTTCTGTGCATCGAGCTCGGGCAATCGGCGGCGCAACGCCGCCAAGTCTTCGAAGCTTTGGGAGTCGTCTTTGCGCGCCTGCGCGATGGCGCCCTCGAGCTGTCCTCTAGCCGAGACCGGCACATCGGAGGGCGCCAGCACCGCGCCGCCGGCGCAAGCCGACCCCGACACGGTCGCTGCCGCCAATGCGATCGCAACGACGGACACTCCCCTCGCCCAGGTGGTTTGCCTCATTTGCCGCTCGTCCACCATGTCTCTCCTGCGCCCACCACGCGGTCGGCGTTCGTTGCACAATGGATTTCACCATCGAGCGCGTGGAAAAGGTCCCAGTCCTCTACCCAGTACACCGTGATCCCCCACGTCGTCATGGAAGCCTCGAACGCGGCTTTGAAAATGTCCTTGCTGGCGATCATGGGCCCATGCGGTTCGGGCGCGAAGAAGATCTTGTCCGAGATCGCGATGCCGTTCACGGTTCCAGGTAGGTAGGCGACGCTCTTGCTCGAGGTCAGCCGATGCATGATGGGGACTTTCACAATCTCGGCATCGGTGAGCCCGGTGGCGGCTTTGATCACGTCGACCTGAGCTTGGATGTCGGCCGCGGCATCTTGGTTGTGCGTCATCATCGCCGTGTTGGCGAGGAACGCGTCGATGGTGGTCGCGCCCGACGTCCCCGAGAACATCGCCGTGGTGCCATTGCCGGCCGTCTTTTGGTCCTGGAGCATCTTCACCGCCCCCGCGGGATCGGTGACGAGCATGATGAACCCGTGCGGCGTCGCCGCTTTCATGAAACTGACCGTCTCGTCCACATGCCCCACGAGAAGCCAAGACGTGTCGATGGCGAGGATATTCTGCTGCCCCTGCGCGTCGATCAACGCATCCATCGTCTTGTCCGGAAACCAGGTGGCCGTTCGGCCACGCAGCACGCGCCCGACGGGGTAATTCTCTGCGCCGTTCGTGTAGGGCGGGATGGTCTCGAAGTTCCCGGTCGAGTTCAACGTGTCCATGTTGTTGGCGTGGTTCACGTCGTACTGCTGCACGCCAGCGACGTCCTTGCCGCGCAAGGTCGTGAACACGACGCGGCCCGAAGGGCGGAGACCGGGGCCCTTGCTGCCCCCGTAATTGGCCGAGCGAACGTTGACGCGAATGACCTGCGCCCCGACCGTGCCGGGCATGGCGACATAGGCGGGCTCCATCATGTCCTGCGCCCATTGATCGCCGGCCAGGTCGAGCTTCGTCAGCGGCACCGTGCCGCCCGCTGCCGTCAACGCCGTCGTGAGCGAATTGGCAAACGGCGTATATCCGGTCCCCGCGGTGTTGATGGCATAGAGCGTCTTCACCGGCGACAGGTGGTGGCGGAAGATGACCGGCGCCTGCCGCAAGCGCACGGTGTCGGAAGTCGAAGGCCCCGCGTCGCCAGCCGATCTCACCGTCAGCGTCACGTCGGCAAAGCCGTTCCACGTGGTGTCGCGTTGAACGTCTTTGCCTTCCACGCCGAATTCCACGCCTTCGCGCAGCTCGGCCACCGTCAGAACGTCAGTGGCCTTGAAGACGGTGAATCCAGTCGTCGTCTTTTTGAAGATGCGCACCAGCGCCGCACTCTTCGCGTCGAGGGTCAGCGTTCCGCTGGCGTCGGCGGGGAGCGACGGCGCAGGCACCGTCTTCAGCCGCGCGAGGTCGAGGAGATCGTCATTGCCGTTGGTAACCTCGTCGGCGCCGTCGTTGCATTTCGCGATCTCGGTGTCGACCGCGGTTTTCGAACAGGTGTTGGCATCGTCGTCGATGTTGGGAAGGAAGATCGCGCCGTGCGACGCATCCCACGTTTCTTCGCCGGTATCCTCGGTGGCATCGGTGAGATCGATGGTGCCGTTCCGGTTCACGTCGGCGCGAAGGTCGACGATGAAACAGTCGGCGCGGCCGTCGCAGTCTTCGTCCTCTGCGCTCGCGCAGTCCTCGGCGCGCGGGACCACTTCGCCGGTGCACGCGCCCCAGGCTATGCCCGTCGCGTCGCACGTCTGCGTACCAGCTACGCAAAGGCCGACGCCCTTGGTCGCCGCCGGACCGGAGTAACATTCACGCCGCTCGCCGGGCATGCAGATGCAGCGATCGCCGGTGCAGGGGGGCGGCGGCACATCGACACTCGCGTCGCTCACCGGTCCGGCGTCGCTGCGCGAGCCACCCGCGCCGGCGGTGCCAGCGTTGCCGCTGCTGCCGCCACTTCCGCCCGCCGTTCCCCCCGCGCCGCCTTTTCCGCCCGCGGAACCGGCTGCGCCACCACTGCCGCTCGTCGCGCCGCTCGCACCGCCATTCGCGCCCGAGCCACCGCCTGCATCCGCCCGACCGGCCGCGCCGCCGCCGCCCGCGCTCGAACCTCCGGCACCTCCAGCGCCGCCGCTACTCGGTGGTCCTAGGGGTTCCGACTGATCGCTGCAGCCCGCTCCTGCGACGACGAGAGCAATGCAACATCGCGTATAAAAAGCGGACGTGAAACGCCGATGCATTCAGTTCTCCCGGCGAAGCGAAACGGGCGTGGAAGATACATCGCTTGTATTCCGCGCAATCGGTTTTTGATCAACCCAACGCGCAACATCGACCGGCAAATACGCCGAGACGAAAATGTTGGCGTGGCGACGGCCGCTACTTCTCGGCCAAACGGCGCACGCGATCGGCGAGCGGACCGTCGGGATGGCGCGCCAAAAATTCGCGCGACGCAGCGGCCGCTTGCACCCGATCGCCATTCTCACGGAGCGCCTCGATGCGGAGCACGGCGGCTTCTGGCTCGAGAACGCCTTGCGTATGACCATCGAAGTAGTGACGCAGCTCTTGCAGCGCCTGCTGTGGAGCGCGCATGCGGAGCGCGGCGCGCGCGCGATCGAGAAGCCGGATCTCGTCGCGCAGCTTGGCGTCGCTCATCGCCGGCGCTGTCTCGCGCGCGGTGACGACGGGAGCGGCCACCGGAGGCGCGGGGGGTTCTTTGATCGCGAACGATCGCGCGCTCACGAAACCGGCGCCGGCGGCGGCGAGAATCCCCACCGACACCCAGACGCCCACGCCGACCTTGGCTGCCGCGGCCAGCGGCGCGGCGGTTTGCGTGAGACCAACGCCGAGACCGAGCCCGGCGAGCATGCGCGGGACGAGGCTGGATTTGGGACGCTCGCGGCGAGCTGCGTCGAGCAGCAGTCGTTCGAGATCGGTTCCTTCGTCCTCCACCAAACGCTTGGGATCGTTCATCGCTCTTCCTCGCGCCTCAACGACCGCTCGAGCCGTGCAACCACTGCCCTAAACTCCTCCCGCGCCCGGCGCAAACGAGATGCCGCTGTACCGACGGGAATATTGACCATCTTTGCAATTTCGGGCGTAGGGAGCCCTTCAATCTCGAATAGCACGAATACTTCCAGCAAATCGGGATGGAGTCGAGAAAGTACCCGATCCATGAGATCGACCGCGCGCCTTCGGTCGGCGATCTCGTCGGCTCGCGCGGGGCTCGCGCGCAGATCCATGTTGTCTTCGAGCTGCCAGCGCCGGTCGGTGCGGATCGCCGTCGACGCGAGGCGAAGCGCGGTCCCCAGCACGAACGCGCGCTCGCTCCCTTTGCGAATGTCGTCGAGACGTTCGGCCGCGATGAGAAAGCACTGCTGCGTTGCATCGGCGGCGGCTTCCGGCGAAAGTCCGCGACGACGCAGCGTGCGCCACACCGCCTCGTGATGGGCCGTGAACATCTGCTCGAGTCTTCGCCGATCGACGTCGCCGTTGACCGGCAACGCCCTCGGACCGACCATCGAGGAGAAAGCACGTATCCGCATCCGTAACGTCAGTATGCCGCGAGACGCCGTCGCCGATCAGAGAAAGCGCACAGCGACGCCTGCACCTGCCGTTAGCACAACCACCGGCACTTCGTAAAACACGGCCGGCCGGAATTGGAACGAATCCCGCATCATCGGTGCGCCGCCGTTGGCAAAACTGGTGAAGGCGATTCCACGGCCGAAATCGATGTCGACCGCCGCCGCCGCGCCGAACACGACGTAAGGGCGCGCGCGCGTCGTTCCGTTCAACGTCTCGGTGCCTCGGACCGTAAGCCTCCCTAGCTCGCCCGTAGCGCACAGCTGAACGCTGAGCCTGTGTTCTTGCAACCATACGGGACAGAGCGACACGGTGACCGAATCGAGCGCGAAGTTGGCAACACCGCCCGGAGCGTCGTATCCGAACATCCAGAAATGCGACGCCCGGAGCTGCACGGCGGGGGAGATCGCCGCGTCGCGGTTCCATCGGAGCGACCCGAAAATCGAAACGCCCGGCATCATGGTCGGCGCGGGGCCCCATAAAAGACTCGCCGCCGCACCTGCCGAACCAAAGATCGAGTCGGGCAAAGGGACGGCCCGCGGCTCGACTGCATGATCGACCACGGGTCGCGGTGGAGGCACGGGCTCGACCGGGGGCGGCGGTTCAGGAGGCGGCGTCGGTTCCGGCGGTGGCGCGGAAGCCACGGGAGGTGCGCGACGTTTGTCGTCGTCGAGTGACGGCTTCGGTTGGCGAGACTCGGGCGGTCGAGGGCGCGGCGATGGCGGCGCAGGCTCGGGAATAGGCTCAGGCACGGGGCTGAGCTCGGGAGAAAATGCGACGGCGAGAACGAGCGCGATGGCGTCGAGCGCTTCTTCGCACGTTGCCGATCGCACGAGCCGCGACCAGCGCTTTCCCGACGGCTCGGTCATGGTGAGCGTCGCTTCGACGGTGCCCGGACCGAGCGTGCGAATTTCGGCGTGCGCTACGACGGCCCCTTCCGCGCTCGACGCAATGCGCACGCGTTCGGAGCGATGCGCTACACGCCGCGCTAGCTCTTGACTGCTGCCGCACCCGTCGGGGGAAAAGAGCTCGATGAACACCGGAGGCCCACCGCCGGCAGACTGCGGCTCAGCGATCGCGCGCGCTGGCGACCACACAAGAAAGACGAACAACAACCCCCACTTCGACGACTGCCTGATGGCGCCTCCCTAGCGGTCGAAGAAAACCAACGTGTCAGTTCTTCGCCCCACGGTAGTCTTGAGCACGACTTTTCAAAGCGGGACCCCACCCTACCACCAATCCGAACTTCGGTGACCCTCCCTTCCGATCGTCCTTCCATGATCGCAGGAGGGGTCGAGAAGCATTTAGGACGGTACCCAATGTTTCGCTGCAGAATTTCTTACCTTCTCGCCATGCGCACGACCGAAGCGGTCACGTTGGGCATGATCGTGTTCGCGACGAGCGGCTGCCATGGAAGCCTCGTCACCATCGGTGAGAAGCCGGCACCCACCTACCATTTCGGACCACCGCGTCTCGTCGTCGAGCTGGCGACGTACGCGCGAACGAACAACGCGACGCTGACGGAAGATCTCCTCGAGATCTATTTCACCTCCACGCGCGACGAAGGAGACTTCGACATCTGGACGGCGTCGCGCGCTTTGCGCGACGAGGCTTTCGGATCGCCGCAGAAGGTGCGCTCGGTGAGCTCGCGCAGCCTCGATACGGGCAGCGCGGTTTCCGCCGACGGGCTCACGCTGTGGCTCGGCTCCGATCGACGCGCGATGGGGACGTCGGGTGGTCTCGACATTTGGGTATCGACACGCGGAGCACGGGGCACCGAATGGGGCGACCCCGCGCACGTTCCGGTGTTGAGTTCCGGCTCATTCGACATCCCCCGCCCGCTGGGCGTTCACGGCTTGGTGATGCCGCTCGGCTCCGAACGGGGCCCCGGCTCGGTGTACCGCACCTTCTTTGCCTCACGCGACTCGATCGCAGCACCCTTCGAAACGCCGCAGCCGGTGCCCGAGCTCGTGTTCGAAGATGGCACGACGATGGACACGTTCCTGAGCGACGATGGTCTTACTGTGTTTTTCGCATCCGGCCCCCTGATGCAGGCAAACGAAGGCGGCATCGCTGCAGCCCTGGACGCTGGTGTGGGAGGATCGGAATCGGACGCGACCGTGCCCGTCGCCACGGCCAACTTGTTCGTCGGACGACGTGAAAAAATCACCGATCCCTTCTCGGGATTCACCCCGATCGTGGAGCTCAACACGCTGTTCGAGGAGCGTGACCCGTGGCTCAGCGAGGATAAGAAGCAGTTCTTTTTCTCGTCCGATCGGGGTGGAAATCTGAACATCTACACCTGCGATGTGAAGTTCGAGTGACGCCGTTCCGAGGCGATTGCGTCCCCGAACAGGTTACGCGGCGTTAGCAGGGACCAGGCCAAACGCCGCTAAAGATCGGTCGATTCCGTGATCGATCACCCCCTACCGCGCATATTCCCGGTTACCGAACTCAGCCCGTTCAGCCGTAGACCTCAACGGGACCTTCAGGCGCAGCCGTTCTAATTGGATTCCTCGCGTGCACGATTTGTCCGTGCCGCCGCCCCGATACGAGAAGGAGCAAACATGAAGAAGTCAAGTCACCGAGCAGCCGCGTGGTCCGCGGTTGGGTTTTCGGCCTTGCTGCTAAGCGGTGCCTCATGCACCGGAAGTATCGGGGAGCCTGACACGACGCCGGTTCCCGGTGCGCGGCCAGGCGGTACCACTTCAGGGACCGGTAATGGTTCGGCAACCACCGGAACAGGAACCGGAACGGGCACAGGCACTGGAACTGGTACGGGCGCCGGTGGCAGCGGAGCCGGTGGAACGGATCCCACCGGGACCGGCACCGGCGGTGCAGGCGCTGGCGGCACGACGGGTACCGGCGGTGCTGGTGGCGCGGGCGCAGGCGGCGCCGGTGGTAGCGGCGGTGTGACACCGCCCCCCTTCGAGCCCGCGGCGGCGCGCAGCTCGGTGCGCAAAGTAAAGAACCTTCTGACGGGTCTCGCACCGACCGAAGAGGACGTGACCACCGTCGTCAACATGGGCGCGAGCGGTCTGAAGAACCTTGTCGGCACTTGGTCGGCCACGCCCGAGTTCCGCGACAAGATGATCTACCTCTTCCGCAATACCTTCCAACAGCAGGGCTTCATCGCTGCTGAAGATTTCAAGCTCCAGCTGCTGCAAAACGGCGGCTTCGATTTCGCCGGTTCCGGCACCAATGCCATCGGTGACGACTCTTACGTGCGTCTCCTGCAAAATCTCGAGGACAGCTTCGCGCTGACGGCTTGGCAGCTCATTGCCGACGGCAAGCCCTTCTCGGACGTTCTCACGACGAACCGCTTCATGATGACGAACGCGCTGAAGAGCCTCTATCTCCAGATCGAGATGCCGAACGATCGCGCGCGCGGCCTGACGCCTCTCGCCTGGAAGGTCGACGCGAGCGCCACTGCCATCCCCATCGAGGACACGCTCAATCCGACGAGCCCCAACTACCTCACCTTCAGCGATGAGCTGCCGGCCACCGCGCCGCGCACGCAGCGCACGCCCAATTGCCAGGGCACGGCGGGCATGATCAACGCGTTTACCGGCAACGGGCGAATCTTCCAGCGGCTGCTGGGCTACGTGCCCGAAATCCAGAACGCCGACGGCACGACGCTCTGCTACGAGCACGCTGCGAAACCCTACTTGAACGCGGACGACGTCAACAATTGGCAGTGGGTGACCTTGCGGCCGCTCAACGCCGGTGAGACCCGCCTGCTCTCCTACGACCTGCCGGCCATCCGCAAGGCGACGGAGCTCGGATTGGCCATACCGCGACTCGGCTTCTACACAACGCCTTCGTACTTGGCACTCTGGAACACCAACGACTCGAACCAGCACCGCGTCACCGCCAACCAGACGCTGCTCGTGGCGCTCGGGCAGTCGTTCACCAGCGCCAGCTCGATCACGCCGATCAGCACGCCGGGGCTCGACTCGGCCCACTCCGTGAACGGCACCGAGTGCTTCGGCTGCCACAAGAGCCTCGACCCGCTGCGCCAGTTCTGGGCAACGCAGTTGGACTACAACGACCGCAATGACTTCCCGGCGCGAGCCTCCAACGGGGTGCCCGCCAATACGCGGCCCACGGCCATCGGCGGCACCTTCGCCTTCGGTAACGTCAATACGACCGGCGCCAACATGTCGGCTCTCGGGCCCCTGCTGCTGCAAGTCGCAGACCCCGACGGCATCACGCGCTTTGCCATCAGCATGACGCAGCAGCTCTGCTTCTTCGCGAACTCTTCAGCATGCGCAGAGACCGACCCGGAGTTCAGGCGCATCGCTCAAGCGTTCCAGAGCGGCAACTACAACTTCAAGGCGCTCGTCACCGACCTTTTCACCTCACCTCTCGTGACGGCCGCCAGCAACACGCTGACGTTTGGCATGAACGGTGTGACGATCAGCATCGCCCGCAAAGATCAGCTGTGCGGCTCGCTCTCGACGCGCTTGAGCAAAGTCGACATGTGCGCCCTCGTGACCCCGGTGCCGACGACGGCCCAGGCGGCGACCGCCAAGATCGCCACCAGCCTGCCGGCGGACACCTTCAGCCGAGGCGAGGAATTCCCCATCACCGCGACTGACCCGACGCTCTTCCAGCGCGCGGCGAGCGAGATGCTCTGTGAGAACATCGCCGTGCAAGCGGTCGATGCCGCCACGGGCGACAGCATCTACAAGGCGGCCAGCTTCGCAGCCGCCATCGAAGACATGACCGTCCGCATCATGGGCTACACGGGGAGTGACCCGCGTCACGCCGAAGCTGTGCAGATCCTCACGTCCCATTACCAAGCGGTTCTCGCCACCAAGGCGTCCGCCACGAACTCGCTGCGATCGACCTTCGCCCTCGCGTGCGAGTCGCCCACGTCTCTATCGTTCGGCCTGTAAGGAAGGAACCACGACCATGCTGCTGAAACGACGTGACGCACTTCTAACTGCACTCTTCGGGACCGGACATGTCGGTCTGCGCGCGCTGGCGACGGGCCTTCCGGCGTGGTTCATCGCCAATCCTCGGTCGGCGACGGCGGCCGCGCTCGACTGCACCATCATGGCCAAAGAGAAGCTCCAGTATCTCATTCTGAGTACGTCGAGCTCGGGCGATCCGATGAACTGCAACGTGCCCGGCACTTACGAAGCCGCCCCCATCATTCACCCCCTGGCGGTGACGATGGCGCCGACGATGGTGACTCTCGGCGGCAAAGCGTACGGCGCGGCGCTCCCGTGGGCGGGCACCGACGTGGGCGGCGCGCTGGCGCCGGCGACCTTGGCTCGCACGGCCTTCATCCACCACACCACGCGATCGACGGTCCACGGCGACCAACCCAAGGTCATGAAGCTTCTCGGTGCGCTCACCGGCGGCGAGATGGTGGTCTCGGCCTTTGCCAAGCACCTCTCCGGTTGTTTCGGCACGGTGCAGCCCGAGCCGGTCGCCGTAGGAGCACGCGGCAATTCGAGTGAGCTCATCAGCTACTCGGGTCGCACCTTGCCTTCGGTGTCACCAACGCAGTTGAAGCAGCTTCTCACGGGCAACAAGAACGACGCGCTCGTCAAAGTCCGCAACCTCCGCGACCAAGCGCTCGATCAGCTCAACGCGATGGCGAAGACGGACAGCACCAACGTCCAGAAACAGTTCCTCGACGCGATGGCGCTCTCTCAGGTGCAGGTGCGCAAATTGGTCGAGCAGCTGGCGACGACGCTCAACGCCATCACCAGCGACGACGCGCGCGGACAAGGGCTCGCCGCGGCGGCGCTCATCTCCGCCAACGTGACGCCGGTCGTGACGATGCACATCGGCTTCGGTGGTGACAACCACACCGACACCGACCTCACCGCCGAGGCGGCGCAGCACGTGACCGGCGTGGCCGCCATGCAAGCCGTACAAGACGCCTTGGCGTCGCTCAGTCTGACCGACAAGGTGACTTTCGCGACGCTGAACGTGTTCGGCCGTAACCTCAACGGAATTGCCAAGACGGACGGCCGCACCGGTCGCGATCACTACGGCAATCACGCGGTGACGGTGATGATCGGCAAGAACGTGAAGTCCGGCGTCTACGGTGGGGTTGCTCCCGGATCGAGCGCGGCGTACCTCGCATCGGCGATCGACTCTGCCACCGGGGCCCCCAACGCCGCGGGCGACATTCCCGTCGCCCAGACGCACGTCGCCGCGATGCGCACCCTCGGCGTGGCGCTCGGCATTCCCGAGGACCAGATGGCCCCCGACTTCACCGCCTCCGCTGGCGGCAAGGTCATCAAGGCCGCGCTTATCGCGTAGGCGCGATGCTGGCTCGACCCGAAACGGTCGAGCGTTTGAGAAGCGATCGCCAGCTTGCTTGACGCAGGCTGGCGATTGCATTGATGGCGGCAGGGTGGTCGCCCGCGCGATTGGCTTCGGTCAGCCAATGCCGAGCGCGCGCGATCGACAGGTGGACCCCCGAGCCGCGGAGGTAACAGAGACCGAGGTGGTACTTGGCGTCATCGCGCCCCGACTCCGTGATCCGGCTCGAACGAATGGCGCGGCGCAAGAGTAGAACGCCGCGTTCTTCATCCTTGCGCACGCCGCGGCCGCGGAGATAGCGCACCGCGACTTCGACCAGTGCGTCGCCGTCGCCCGCTTCGGCCGCTTTGCGGTACCAGACGAAGGCCCGCCGATGATCTTTGCGATCGCGGTAGATGGTAGCGATGTTGTTGGCGGCGGATTCGTAGCCGTGCTTGCGCCACACCGTCCGGTACCAAAAGAGCGCACGGCGCGGATCGCGCCGCACACCCACGCCGCGATCGTAGTAGTACCCGATGTTGTGCATGGCGCTGGGATCGCCGGCGCGCGCGGCCCGCTCCATCCATTCCGCCGATCTCGCGCGATCGCGCTGTACGACGATTGCTCCGCGCGGGCTCCGAGCTCCCTCGCCGTAAGCGCAGCCCACGATGAACTGCGCGGCGGTGGAACCCGCCTGGGCAGCCGCGAGAAGCGCCTTCCACTCGGTCTTGCTGCGCAAACCGTTCGCCCCCTCTCTAGCCGGAATGGCTATCCACGCCTCTAACCATACAGCGCTCACGGCACGCCTCAAGCCGAAATTTTCGCACTTTCGGGCACGCGCCACGATGTAGGCAACGCTCGCCTCGCCCGCGCCCTGTGCCCGCGCCCTGTGCCGCGCCCGCCCGCCGCGGCGTTGTCGACAATTCGGTTGTTCAATCGCGCCGCGTCGTCACCTCGGGCTCGAGCGGCGCTGCGCAGCTCCGCCGCACGAGGCAACGCTGCGCTGCGGCGATGGCGCCCATCGCGGCGTCGGGCGCGGTCACGCTGTGGGCCGTGGTGGGAATGGGATCGAGCTTCTTCTCGCGCAGAGGCGCCTCGAGAGCGCGAATCTCCCCTGCCGCGAGTGCATCGAAGCCCTTTTCCACTTCCGACAGCTCGCGACGCAGCACGTCGATGCGATCGAGCAGGTAGCGGGCCGGGCGCCCCTCCCACCCATTCACAGCGCCATACAAGAGGTCGAGGTGCTCGCGGATCCGCTCTTCCCCGGTGATGGCGCCCCCTTCCTTGGTGGCGACGATCTTCTGCTTGGTATCTTGCAGGGCGTCGGCCAGCTCTTTCAAGCGCACCATCAGCGGATCGCCCTGAGAAAGGGCCTTGGCGCGCGCGTCGCACGCTGCCCGCGCCGCGTCGATGCGGTCGGTGAGCGCCGTCATTTCAGCGAACGTCGTCTGAATCCGATTGGCTGCTTCGAACTGTTGCTTGCGATCGGCCGCCGTAAAGGGCGCACGACGATCGAGGTCGATCTTGAGCTTGGTCTCGATGACGTCCGCCCCCTTGGTGAGGCGCACGGTGTAATTGCCGGGAAGCACCCGAGGGCCCTGCGTGGCGTTGTACGCGATTTGCGCCGCGCGGGGCACGCGCGCGGGCTTCATTTGCATGTTCCACACGACGCGGTTGATGCCGCGTCGCTTGGTGGCATTGAGCCTATCGACGACTTTGCCGGCCTCGTCCAACACCTCCAGCTTGAGGCGGCCGTAGAGGTGGCGCTCCCGCTGGTAATAGGTGATGACGGCCCCATCGGGCGGGTTGCGGCCCAGGTACGACGCGTCCCCTTCGGCCCACCCCTCCATGCCGTGCATACGCTGTTGCACCTGCCGCCCGGGAAGGAAAGCGGCGCGTTGGCCGAGCGTCCCCGCTCCCAGTGCTCGCAGCGGAGCAAGGTCGTCGATGATCCAGATGCCCCGGCCATGGGTCGCGATGACGAGATCGTCCTCGCGCGTCTGAATTTGCAGATCGCGCACCGCGGCCCGAGGGAAATCGCCCCCTTTGAACTCGGCCCAACCAGCGCCTCCATCGAGCGAAATCCATAGTCCGAACTCCGTGCCGACAAAAAGGAGATCGGGCCTTTTGACGTCTTCTTTCACGACGTGCGCATAGCCGCGCACGCCTTTATCGGGGCCGACGATGCGCGTCCATGTCTTGCCGTAGTCCGTGGTCTTGAAGACCCACGGCGTCATGTCGCCGAAGGTGTGGCGATCAAAGCAAGCGTAGGCCGTGCCGGCGTCATGGCGGCTGGCCTCGACCCAGCTCACCCACGATGCCGCGGGAAGCCCGGCGACGTTACCGACGACGTTGGTCCACGATTTCCCCGAATCGCGCGTGATCTGCAGGTTGCCGTCATCGGTGCCCACCCAGACGGTCTTGCTGTCCTTGGGCGACTCGCTGATGGAATAGATGGTGGTGTGCATCTCCGCTGAGGAATTGTCGACGGTCACGCCGCCCGATTGCTCTTGCTTCTGTTTCTCCGGGTCGTTGGTGGTCAGATCGGGCGAGATGCGTTCCCACGAATCACCGCGATCGCGCGAGCGGAAAAGGAATTGCGCACCGAGGTAGATGGTTCCCTTTTGCGTGGCGCTGGCGTGGATGGGCGCATTCCAGTTGAAGCGCAGCTTCTCTTTGTAACGCGCGCGCGGCTGGATCTCGCGCGCCACCCTGGTGCGGCGATCGATGCGGGAAATGTACCCGCCCTGCGCCTCGGCGTAGACGGACTGCGGGTCAGTCGGGTCGGGGATGACCCAAAAGCCGTCGCTATTGAATAGGTTCTCCCAGCGCGAGTTGGCAATGCCGCCCGGATACGCCGAATCGCCCGCCCACGAGCTGTTGTCCTGCAGACCGCCGTACACCTGGTAGGGGTCCTTGGCATCGACGCTGACGTGATAAAATTGCGATATCGGAAGGTTGTTGGACTTCCACCAGCGGTTGCCTCCATCCCACGAGATCCAGAGCCCGCCGTCGTCACCCCCGATGATGTGCTGGGTATTGGTGGGGTCGATCCAGAGGTCGTGCCAATCGCCATGCGCTTTTCCGCCGGTCCGCGCGAAGCTCTTTCCGCCATCATCGCTGACGATCAGGGTGAGATCCGTTTTGAAAAGGTGCTTCGGCTGCAAAGGGTCGACGATGAGTCGGGCGAAATAGAACGGGCGCCACACCATGAAGCGGCTCTTGTCGCGCTCTTCCCAAGTTTTGCCGCCGTCGGAGGACGCGAACAAAGCCGAGTTCGCCGATTCGATGAAAGCATAAACGACCTTGTTGTCAGACGGCGCGAACGCAACTTCGATGCGGCCCCAGGGACCGGCGGGTAAGCCCTGGTTCGTGTCCTTGGTGAGCGCCGACCAAGTCTTTCCGCCGTCGCTCGTACGTTGCAACGAGCTGCCACTCGGTGCCGTCGGACCGTCGCCCCCGGAACGCGACGTCCATCCGCGCCGGCGAAAGTCCCACATGCCGGCCAAAAGTACTTCTGGATCGTTGGGATCCAGGGTCAAACCGGCACAGCCGGTGGAGAGGTTCGGTCCTTTCAACACGAGCGCCCAGCTCTTGCCGCCGTCGGTCGTCTTGTACACACCGCGGTCGGCGCTGTCGCTCCACAGCTTGCCGGGCACGCACGCATAGACGACATCGCTCCTCTGCGGGTGCACGAGGATGCGCGCTACGCGCTCCGATTCCGGTAGCCCCATGTTCTGCCACGTCGAGCCCCCGTCGGTCGTTTTGTAGATGCCATCTCCGATGGAGACCGAGTTGCGCGTCCACGCTTCGCCCGCGCCGACCCAGACCGTATCGTGTCGTGAAGGGTCGACGGCAATGGCGCCGATCGATTGCACCTTCTCTTTGTCGAAAACGGGACGGAAGGTGGTGCCCCCGTCGAGCGATTTCCAAACGCCGCCCGACGCGGCTCCGACGTAGACCGTCGTCTTACCGGCATCGACGAACGCGGCGACCGCCGCCACGCGTCCGCTCATGGCTGCCGATCCGATGTTGCGCGCGCCGAGCCCGTAGATGATCCCCGCGTCGAGCCGCGCTTCCCTCGCTTTCGAAACGGGTGGCGGCGTGCTCGGCGGCGGCGCGCCTGGTGGAGCGACGATCGCCCGTTTGACGCTACTGCCGACCGCTGGGTACCGGAACATGGCATCGTCGAGCTCGACATTCGGCTCTGCGCGCTCGATGGTGACGTGGAAGGTGCGCGGCGCGCCCTTCCTTCCCGAGTCGATCGAGAACGGCATCCACACACCGGCGACATCTTCATAGTCCCCGAGATCGCTTTCGAAGATGCGCTCGACGCCACGAATGCGCTGTTCGTAAACGATTCGGATGGCGAGGAGCGTGTCTTGATCGAGATAGTGGTATTCGACGTCGCCGTCCTTCAACGTGACGCGCAGCTTGTGCGCAGCGGCGCCGTCGATCTCGTCGGTGCCGAGATAGTCGACGCGATGCCCTTTGGTCCGCCAATCGACGAGCGGGCCGTCGAGATCGGCGGCGTGCATGAGATCCTTCGATTCGTCCGCCGATTGCCGGAAGGCGTCGCGCCGGCCGTCCCACGGCTCGGTGCTCCACACTTCATTGCCTTCACAGGCGTCGACCCCGGTCAAACCTTGGAATGTCATCTCGACGCGGATGCTCCCGGGTCGTTTCTGCACGACGCCGTAGCTCGCTTCGATTTCGAAGTCCTCTTGTTGACTGAAGCGCGCCGTCCCCGTGAGACGCACCGACTTCAGCGCACGAAGCTTTTCGAGCCCACCCCGCGCTGCGATATGCCGCGCGATCAGCTCGTCGGTTTTGGGCGAAGGAGGGCTCGGTGCGGGCCCCGGTGGCGCGTGTTCCGGCGAGGCCACGCTCTTCGACTCAGCAGGCGTGCGCGTTCCGAGCGAAGGCGCTTTCGGCGAACACGCCGGCAATCCGGCGAGCATGATGAGGACGAGGCCGGACGCCCATCGGAGGTGCGCGGGGAGTGCGAGCGATATGGATTTCACGCGGATTTTGCTATCACGAGCGGCGCGCGGCGGATAGCCAGGCCCAAGACGGCTCGCTGCACCGATCGCCCCCTTTACGGATCCACAGCGCGCTTCGTCGCCGCCTAAGCGCGATATCTCACGGCCGCGGGGAGCCGGCGTCACCGAGGAAGGGAACGAACCGCACGACCATGAGCGTCGCACGGGTGAAACCGCCGTCGACGTCGCGCGATCGCGTCCAGAGCTCGAGTTGCTGCGCTGCATGGCGCGGGCCCACCGGAATGACGAGCCGTCCCCCCGGCGCCATTTGGTCGAGCAACGGCTTCGGAACCTTGTCGGGCGCGGCCGTGACCAGTACGACGTCGAACGGGGCCTCGTCGGGCCAACCGTGATAGCCGTCCCCCGCACGCAGCATCACGCGCGACGCGTCGTATCCAGCTTGGCGCAGGTTCCGTTCTGCCCATTGTGCGAGCGGCTCGAGGTATTCGATGCTGTAGACCTTGTCGCAGAGCTCGGCCAAAACGGCGGCTTGGTACCCGCTTCCCGTTCCAACCTCGAGACACTTGTCTCCCGGACCAGGCCGGGCGGCCTCCGTCATCGCTGCAACGACCATGGGCTGGCTAATGGTTTGACCGTGACCGATCTGGAGCGCCTCGTTCGCATAGGCGCGCCGCTGCTCGGTTTCGGGCACAAACGCGTGCCGCTCGACCCGCTGCATTGCCGATAGGACGCGCTCGTCGGCAATGCCGGCGCTTCGCAGTCGGTTGATGAGGACAGCACGCTCGGCGCGCCGGTCGAAAGCTGGCGCGCCCGCCTCGGGCGGAGGATCGGCCGACGAGCTCGCCTCGGCGTTGTCGCGCTTCGGACATCCGAGCGCGGTGAGAAGAACGAGCGCACCGGCAATCGAGCGCATGACCTGCTCCGATTAGGAGAATCTGACAGACTCCTGCGCGCATTGCGTGGGGCCTTAGACGGTGACGGGTGCGGCTGCCGCGGCGAGCGCGCGTTTCATGGGAGAAGCCAAGGCGGACGGCGAGACGTCACCGAGCGAGACCGTCTCTGCTCCTACGAATTTTGCGAGAGCGTGGAGCGCCTCGGCCACGCCGAACAACGCCTCGTCACGATCGACATTGCCCCAAGAAGCGGCCGGGGGTTCGACTTTTCGGGCGAACCAGGACTCGAAATGAATGCGCTTGGCTTCGAAGCGTCCCTCGCGGCGGTGCGTCTTTGCGTCGAGTCGACCGATGAGCTGCCCATCATGCAAGATGGGCATGACGTAATAGCCGTGCACCCGCTTGTGCTCCGGAGTGTACACCTCGATTCGATAGTTGAAACCGAAGAGACGCATAGTCCGGTCTCGATGCCAGAGGAACGAATCGAACGGTGCCAGCATGGTGGTCCCGCGCGACGGCCTGCGACGGCGCGCCGCTTCAGCCAAATGAGGAAGGTCGCTCGCGAGCGCGTACCACGCCGCTTGTTCGCTGGCGGTGCCCCCCGCATTCTCGACGGCAATGCGCACGACCTCGCCTGAGGCGATCAGCTCGCCCAGCACGCGCCGCCGCTCGGTCATCGCGGCGCGTGGAAACGTGAGGTACATCCGCAGATCAGTGGGCGTCGCAGCACCCATGGCGTAAAGCGACCGACAGAGGTGCCAGCGCCGAAACGCGTCCGCACTGACCGGCGCCTCGGCCATGGCGTCGGGCATGACGCGCTCGGCCAAATCGAATCGCTTCTGAAAGTTCGTACGCGAATGGACGAGCGCGCGGCCGCTCATCCACAAGTAATCGAGCGCGTGGGTGCTCGGTTTCCAATTCCACCAACCGCCACCCTCGCCCTGGCGATCCCGCTCGAAGTCGGCGCTCCCCAGCGGCCCGCCCGCTGCTATTGCGGCCTCGATTCGTGCGACGAGCGCGCGGTTCTTCTGAAGCCACCGCCCCCAGCCGCGGCTACGCAGCGAATAATCGAGCATCGCGCGTCGCCACCAAGGAAAGTGCGAAGCCGAAATGAGGCAAGCGGCGTGCGCCCAGTATTCGAAGAGCACCCTCCGGCGGTACACGAGGCGGTCGAAGGTGCGGCGATCGAAATGCCCGAACCTGCTCCAAGCGATGAGGTAATGCGCGCGCTCGATGACGTTGATCGAGTCAATTTGGATTCCGCCGGTATCGGCAGCAAAACGGCTCAAGCTATCCGCAGTGAGACGGCGCTTGCGCGGGCGATCGAGGTGCTGGCGTTGCAGGAACAACGCAGCCACGGCCTCAATGGGGAACGAGCTCGGGTCTTGACGCTGTTTCATCGGTTCTACATCCACGCTTGTTCAGGCGAATGCTGGTGGGGTCGGATGACGACTGAACAGCCACCAAGGCTAACACCGAGCAACCATTGCTATGCCTCCAACGCGACCACTCAGGTCGACCGCTATGGTTTTGGCAAACATTCGAAGTGACCCTTCGGCGCGTCCCATGCACACTCGAAATCGCACTCTCCGCATTGCCGCTCGACCAGGCGACCTTCGACGCAGCGTCGAGCCGAGTTGCCCGTACAAACGCCAAGATCGTCGACGCCGCCGCACGCGTCTTCGTTCGCGGCAAGGCAGCGGTACCCTGCGGTCGAGGTCGCCCAACCACAATGGAGCCCTGCCTCGCAATGCTCGGCGCGAATTTTATCGCCCTCACACCAGATGGCCGTGCCGCGACGACATAAGCCCCCGCTTCCCAGCGCACCGCAGTCGCTTTCTTGGGTTGCGACCAGGCGGGTTTGCTCGCGCGCCCAGCCGTTGAGGATGTCGGCTCGCACGTAGCGATCGATATCTCTGCAACTCGCGGAGCCCGTGGTGAGTACCCCCGCAACGACCATCTCGCCCCGACTGTTTCGCGTCAGGATCGGGCCTCCCGAGTCGCCCAAACATGCGCCGGATCGGCCTTCGCCATCGACAACGAGCGTATCGGCCTCCACTTTGATCACGCGTTCGATCAAGAATTCGAGCTCGGTGGCAACCGACCCATCGGTGCGGACGCCATATCCTGCGAGTTGTACGGGCGTCGCAATCCAGGAGTCGTCGATTGCCTCGCCGAGCAGTTCAATGCCCGCGCCGGGCAGAAGTTCACCGAATTCGATCAAAAGAGCATCGTGATCTGGATGCAGCACGATGTTGATGCCGGTGTAGCTTGCCGCCGGCGAATCGATCGTTTCCGGCAGCTCGAAAGTGAGCGCGGTACCTTGGTTACAGTGTTTGGCGGTGAGGACCCAATGCGGCGCGACGCGAACGCCGGTACAAAAAAATCCAGGAAGACCCTGGAGCGGCCGAACACGCCCAATGGTGCGTTTCTGATCCGCCGAGATCGCCAAAATGTCCGCTGTCGGCGAGCCCCCGACGAGCTCTTGACTCGCCGGACAGCTCCTGATCTCGGTTCTGGGCCCGCAGGCAACGAGCGCCCACGGCCCAAGGAGCAAGAGGCGCTGGAGAGCCTTGTGCATGGCGCGCGAGAGCGGCGGTTCGAGCACCTGCGCTCGTCGTGTTTACAGGCGGGGCCGGAACGTCTCGTCGTCGAAAACATCCTGGGTGCCATCGAGCGGCACGACCGGTGGAGTGCCGAGCCAGCTTTGGAGTAGGGCTAGCGCTGCGGCGCGGTCGGCCTCGGTCAAACGCGCCAGACTTGCTCCGTGGTTACCACCTGGCGCGACGAACAAGTGATTGTCCCCGCTCGTGCCAATATCGAACCGACCCGCTGACCAAGGGTCGAACTCGCCGTAGATGAACATCATCGTCTTGGCTTCCGTCTTCACCCAGTTCTGAATGTCGACCATCGCCTCGTTGTCCCACGGCGGAACATCGATCCCTTTGGGGATGTAATAGGAAGGCCGATAAGTGTCCCGGTGTTGGAGCAGCCCGACGAGATGCGTATCGTCGGCTCCAGGAGCTCCGAGCTGGTGTGTCGCCTGATAGTAATACGGGGTGAAGCTTTGAAATCCCATATCAGAGAAGTTGCGTAGGTACGACACGCTGCTGAAAAAGCTGTAGAGCGTCGCAATAGGCGCATCAGGCGCGGGGATGGCCGAGCAGCCGAGCCGGGTGTCACTCGGCGATTGGTACTGCCAGAACGTGAATGGCATCTCCAACAAGGCGTGCTCGAGCGCGACTGCTGGGCCACCGAGCGCCGCGTAAGAGTCGGTCATGCGCGGTTCCACTTCTGCGCGCCGCATGAGAACCGTCTTTTGCAGCTCGTTGAGACTTGCGCGGCACGACGCCCAAGTAGCGCCTCCTACTTGCTTGATGAACTCTATGTAGCGAGCGTCTTCGAGGCCATAGGAGTTCGGCGCCACGTAGGCAACGGTTGCATCGAGGTCGTTCGGGTAAAACCGCCGGTGATACACCGAGGTCATCCCCCCTTTGCTCGCGCCTGTGTTGACCCACTTGCCCTGGTAGATGGTCTTCAGCGCCATCGTGACGGCATGGTAGTCGGCCGCCGATTGTTTGATGGTGAGATACTTCCACTCGACGGGAGCGCTGGGGATCGACGGATCGAAATAGCGATGCTCGACCTGCAAGGCGTTCATCGCGAAAGTGGTGCCGAGCTCGGTGGCCTCGCGCTGCCCGGTCGTAATGGCGTATCCGCTGCTCGCGAGCACGACGGGCGCTGCCTCGTCGCGGTGCAGTAGCGTCAATCGTTGTAAGAAGTGTGCGCCATTGGGATTGTCATGATCGACGAGCTGCTCGAGGGTGAGCGTGAACCTACGGTAGACCGTTCCGGGAGTATCGGTCACGATGGTGAGCCCCGGAATGCAGAGGAGCTTGCCGCGAATGTCGGTCGCCGCGCACGGTGCCCCGTCCGTCGCGGAGTTCCCGTCCGAGCTTCCGGCGTCGAAAGACGAGCCCGCAGCGCCCGACGAGCCGCCCGCTCCAGATGATCCGCCGGAACCCGACGAACCTCCCGCGCCCCCTGTCGTCCCGACAACGACGCCGCCCGGCCCGTCGTCGGAGCTGCAGCTCGACAACGCGAGAACGCCGGACAAACACGTTCGCCCGCAAAAGCCCGAAATCCTTTTCACGTTTACGCTCCTTCAGGAATTCGGGCCATCCTTACCATGAAGGCTCGAAATTGAATAGCGCAGCGCGCGACTCGTTGGCCGCAACGATTTCAGGGGAAGAAGCGCACGAGGCAGCGCAACGCGATTGCGCGCATCGATGCCGCACCGCGTCTTTAAGTGCGTCGGGCCGCTCCGGCAGTCGCGCTGTTGCCGTGACACGGCCGACTTCGCACTGGGCGCTCAGAGCGGCGGCACGTAGTACACGCCATTGAACGAGGTGAGGTCGTCCGCAGAAAATGTCGTCTGCGTATTCGTGCAGGCGCTCGCGTGCATGATGGAATCGTAGCCGCTCTGCCCCGTGTTACGGATCCATGTCGTCGACGGATCTTGCGTATGGGCAAACCCGATGGCGTGTGCCAGCTCGTGCCTGGCTACGCGGCGCTTGACATCGTAGGGGAGAGCCGTCGTGGACCCTACCGAACACTGACTGTGAGCTGCGAACAAGCCGTTGAAACTCATGTTGAAGAAGATCTGGCTCGGGTCATACATGTCGTGACCACCGTGCGTGTCGGCAATGAAGCCTCGCGCGTAGTCCCAATTGACGTTGACAATATTGACTGTGCTCACCGCAAAGGGGTCGTTGCTCAGCGTGAACTTCACGTTGGTCTCCGAATTCCACTGCTCGACCGCGTCAGCAAGAGCGAATTCCCAGCCCCGATCCGGGGCGCCGGAGCCCGTCCAAACTACGTTGACTACTTGGCTATCGCCGAGCACGTTGTACGCGTGCCACGGGTCGCCTCCTGGACCAAACCAGTAACCCTTCTTCTTCTCCGACGAGGACTCGCGGAGGACTGTCGGGCCGTCGATGAGAACGTCGCCTTCGACGCGCACGGCATTATCCGCATAGAAGACCGCGCCCTTTACGTTCATGCCTCTCGCCCGCAACAGCTCGAGCACCTCGGCTCGTTCTCTCTCCGTGAACGGCTTGTCCATTCCCAAGCCCTGCGATCGACGCCATCCGGCTATCTCTTCCGGCAAACGGGGCAGCGCCGCCGCGCTCGACGACGTTTCCTCCGTCGTCATATTCGCGACACAACCCGACCAAACCCCGACGCTCGAAATCAGTGCGGCGAGCCAGGCGGTCGACATTTCTCGTCTTCCCTGAAAGGCAATGGCTAATGTCATTGGCGTTTCGCTCCTGAAGTCGTTGGACGCGTCGGTCGTGCGTGCACTGCCTATTCACACAACCAGCTAGCCCAACCGATATCAACAGAAACGACTTAACAACCGCTACGCTGAAAGACCGCCGGAAGTCCGACACATCCTTTTTGCGTCGTCGTATTCAACGTTGAAAGGAAAATAGAAGCTCAGAATAGCTCGACGAAATGCGTTGCCGTGCGGTGCGAGCGCTTTCCGACAGAACACGCTCGGGGCACGAGCACGGGTGAGGCGATCAAGCCCACCGCGACGGCTAACTTCGGGATCGCTGCCTGGATGAGCGCGGAGCGCGCGCCTTCGGCGCTGCGCGATCGTCGCCCTTTTGCGGCCGCGCAGCGCGCAAGAAAAGCTCGAAACCCTCGGTCATGGTCGACACGAGGGGACGCTGTTCGGGAAAGCCGGCGCCCCACTCGATGCAGACCCGCAGCATCACACCTTCGAGAAACGACGCCAGTCGCCGCGCCGAATAGGCGCCCGTGAATTCGCCCTGGCGCTGCCCTTCCTCGATCGCTGCTTCGAGCACGCGGGTGCCCGCTTCACTCGAGGCCAAGAGCTGCGGATCGCGGACGGGGTTATAGACGTTGGACACGGCGATCGCGTACCAGAGGTCGCGGTCCGCTTCCATCTGCTGCGCCACGGCCGCAATACAGCGCGATATGCGTTCGACCATCGTGCCGGGCTGCACGAGCTGCTCGGCGAGAAGCGCACCGAAGCCCACCAGGGCGTGCTCGCGAAGGATCGCGTCTTTGCTGGGGTAGTACTTGTAGAAAGTGGGCTGGCTCACCTCGACACGGGCGACGATCTCGTCGATGGTCGCTCCGTCATATCCACGCTCGCGGATGAGGTCGAGCGTCGCCTCGGCGATGCGCCGTCGCATGGCGGCTTTTTTGCGCTCGCGCAAACCGAGCGGCTCGACGACGCTGCCTTCGGCGGCTCGAGCTCCGCCCGATGATGGCGGGGCGCCGTTCCCATGGCGAGCGGGCACTTTGAGTGGCCTTCGCTCGGCTCGCGCCGCGAGGGGCTCCCGCGGGAGGGGTGCTCGGGCTAGGGCGGCTCGGCTGCGGGCTGGCATGGGAGGGGAAAGAAATATTATGACCGAAAAAAGATTTAGTTGTACTAAGCTTTTTTGTATACCATAACGAATTCAGAAAGTGGCGCGGAAATCGCGCAGGAGAGAGTGAGGCCGTTCGTGATCTGGCTCATCAAGTTTGCGATGTGCACCATGATGCCGCGCACCCAAGCGCTGCCCGGCATCGCCGACACGGATCTCGACGGCTTCCTGCGCAAGATGAAGAAGGAATCCGAGCCGCTCTATTGGACGGGTCTCGTCCTCGGCGCCGTTATCTTCGCGCTCACGCCGCTGATCACGATCGGCGTGCCGCTGCCCGCTTTTTTCCTTTCTCGGGGACTGCTCGAGAAGCATGCCGAGCGGATCCTCGCCCACCCCGTGTACTTGCTGCGGCAATCGGCCCTGCTCGTGCGCTTGTCGGCCGGCATGTGCTGGGGCGCGGACAACGCGATACGCGGCCGATTCAACCTCCCACCCTACGGCTCCGATCCGGGAACGTTTCGCACCTCATGAGCCATACCGCCTTTCAAACCTCCGGCCCCCGCATCGAGCAAGAGGCCGACTACGTCGTCATTGGCAGCGGCGCGGGTGGCGCCACCGCGGCCGTCACCTTGGCGCGCGGCGGCATGCGCGTCGCCATCGTCGAAGCCGGCCCTTGGCGCGACCCCAACGACTATCCGCAAACGGTCTACGGCGCCATGCGCGACATGCTCGATGCATGGGGTTCCAACTTCACCCGCGGTCGAGCCTTCTGGCCCATCGTGCAGGGCTCCCTCGTCGGGGGCTCCACCGTCATCAACTCCGCCATCGCCGTGCGCACCCCGGGCGACATCTTCGAACAGTGGGAGCGCGATCACGGCGTCGGCGGTCCCTCCATGGCCGACGCCATGTGGCGCATTCAAGACGAGCTCGATCACGAGCTCCACGTCGAAGAAGTGCCCGAGGTGGCCCTCGGCCGGTCCAATCGCTTGGCGCGCAAAGGAGCGGAAGGCGTCGGCTATGAAAACGCTTACATGCTGCGTTACGTGAAGGGGTGTCGCGGCCACGGCCAATGTCTGCAAGGATGCCGCGACGATCGCAAACAAAGCCTCAATCGCAACTTCATTCCCGAAGTCATCGAGCGCGGCGGCTCGGTCGTGTCGTGTGCGCCCGTCACGCGTATTCTTTTGGAAGGTCGCCGAGCGGTGGGCGTGATCGGCAGATTTCGTCACCCGCAAACCAAGAAGCGCGGCGCCGAATTCGTGGTGCGTGCCAAAAAGGGCGTGCTCGTCGCGGCATCGGTCACCCGCTCACCTTTGCTCCTCGCTCGCTCGGGCGTGAAGAACCGCGCGATCGGGAAAGGATTTCGGGCCCATCCCGGCGCCCCCGTATTTGGGTCTTACGACGAGCCAGTCGATATGAATACCGGAGCTACGCAGGGCTGGGCGTCGATTGCGCATAGGCAAAAGCCTGGCTTCAAGCTCGAAACCCTCAGCTTGCCGCTCGACATGATCGCAGGCCGCGTCGCCGGCACCGGCAACGTACTCATGGAACGACTCACCGAGTTTCGTCACCTCGCCATGTGGGTACAAGCTTGCCGCGCCGAAACCGTGGGCGAAGTGCGCAGCGCGTGGAACGGCCAACCAGCCGTGCACTACACGCTGAGCCGCGAGGACATGCTCCGTTTTCGCGAAGGGCTTTATACGGTGGCGGCAACCCATGTCGCGGCGGGAGCGCGCGCCATCCTGCCGACGATCTACGGCATGCCGTACAAGCTTTTGCCGCACGAGATCAACAAGCTCAAAGATGCGCCGCTCGATCCGCGCGCGTACATTTCCATCCTCTCGCATTTGTTCGGCGGCTGCGTCATGGGGAAAGACCCCGACAAATCGGTGTGCGACGCGCGGGGACGCGTGCATGGCTACGAGGCGCTGCACATCGCGGATGCGTCGGCGATACCGACGAATTTGGGCGTCAATCCGCAGCATACGATCATGGCGCTGGCGCGGTATTGGTCGCAGGGAATTTTGGCGGAGGCGTAATGACGCGGCCGATGTCGCGACGCGATTCGCCGAGCTCACGCGTGCCGCCTTGGCTCCGGGCGATCGACTGGTGAAAACGATTGGCGATGCGGTCCTCGTTACCTCGCCCAATGCCGATGCGGGCGTGGCCCTGTAGAGCGGCTGCTGACAGACGCGGCGCAAGAGCCTGGGATTCCTGCTCTTCGGGCGGGGTTTGCACCACGGCGGCGCCGTCCTGCGCGATCTGCTCCCTGGCGTGTGCGGCCGCCTTCGCCAGCAATCCGCGGTGGCACACGAACGAATCCGCCAAACCGTGAGCCCTCCCGATCCAGGGTACACTCGCGGGCCATGGGACTTTTCGACGAGCCGGGCTTGCAACGTCTGGTGGACACGGGGTGTCCGAAGTGCGGCTCAATCAAGCTCCAGTTCCGCACGTACGTTGACGGTCTGGTTCCGCTCATGGGAGGCGAGCCGATCGGGCGCGTCAAATGGGTTTACAACGGCGAGAAGTTCGTGGACGGCGTCTACCGCATCGTATGCACGGGATGCAACCACCAGATTTTCGCGGATGACGCCTGCCCCCGCTGCCACGCGCCTCGAGGATTGACGCGCGCCCTCGAGGCGCCGAACGGATGGCCGGTTCCGTCGCGTTGTCCCGGTTGCGAAGGCGAGGAAGTTCGCTACATCGCGTTTCTGCCGGCGATCGTTACTTACGAAGGCAAACGAGCCGATAAAGCCCGGAGCGCCACCGAGCTCCACGACGAGGGCTTCCATGCATACCGCGTCGATTGTCGCACCTGCGGTACGGTGGCAGAACGCATCGACGGATGCCCGCTGTGCAATGCTCCTGGACCGCTGCGACCTAGGCCCGACTGAAACGGACCCGTCAGCCGTCGACATCGACGAAACCGATTGCCCCGACAGAAGGAGAGAAAATGCCTCGCCAAATCGTGTACACGCCGAAGGCAGCCAAGCCTCCTGCAACCTATAGTCAGGCGGTCAAGGCGGCAGGCCTCGTCTTCCTATCCGGCACAGGTCCCCACGATCCCGCCACGGGGCAGATCAAGGGCGCAACGATTCAGGAGCAGACTCGTCAATGCCTGACGAACATCGCCGCGATCCTCGACGAGGCAGGAAGCTCCCTGGACAAGCTTGTAAGCGTCACCGTCATCCTGGCGGACGAGAATGACTTTGCCGGCATGAACGAGGAGTGGCTGCGGTGGTTTCCTTCCCATCCGCCTGCTCGCCAAGGTGCAAAGCTGCCGGTAAAGGTTCCCGGGCTCAAGGTTTCGATTGCGGCTATCGCCGAGGCTTAGCCTCCTCGGCTGCAATTATCGCTGGGCACAAGTGCACACCTAGCCGCCCCTCGCACCTTTGACCGTGGGCGAGCGGAGAGGACGATGCCAAAAGGCCGTCATGGCGAAGAAGACCTATCGAGGAAGCTGTCACTGCGGAAAGCTACGATTCGAAGCGGATCTCGACCTCGCGGAAGGCACCGGCAAGTGCAATTGCAGCTACTGTTGGAAGGTGCGCGCCTGGACCATGGGCATCAAACCCGAGGCGTTCCGGCTGCTCTCCGGCAAAGAGGGTGTCCGTGAGTATGGCTTTCGTGAGGGCAGCACCAACCACCACGTGTTCTGCGGCAACTGCGGGGTGCGGGTCTACACGTATGGCTACGTCGAGCAGATCGGCGGCGAGTACGTATCTGTCGCGCTCTCGACGCTCGACGATCTGTCGCCCGCCGAGCTCGCCACAGCTCCCGTACGCTACATGAACGGCCGCGACGACGACTGGTTCAACGTGCCCGCCGAGACCCGACATCTCTAGGGCAGAGCAGCTGAAAGCGCTCGCCGCTCATGCGCATAACGCGCCGTGATTCGTGGCCGAATCGACTCGACGATGCCATGGAACCGATGGCCTGCTTCGTCCTCCGTGGTATCCACCACCATCGATTCGAGCGACGAGAGATGAAAACCGATAAAGAAGAAGTAGCGAGCACGCCTTCACCGAGGATCAACCGCGGTGATGTGTTCTGGATCGGACCCGATGATGCGCGCGGGACCGTTCCGAGCTACTCGCATCCGCACGTGGTGGTCCAAGACGATGTGTTCAACCATTCCCGCGTGGCGACCGTGGTCGTGTGCGCATTGACGTCGAACTTACACCGGGCAAACGAGCCGGGGAATGTCTTGCTCGACATCGACGAGGGCAACCTTCCCGAACAGAGCGTTGTCGTCGTGTCGCAAATCTCTTCGATCGACAAGGCCCGCCTGGGGCAACGAATCGGCTCGCTTTCCGACACGCGCGTAGAGCAGATTTTGGCCGGCCTGCGGTTTCAGCAGGTGTCGTTCTTCGGCGATTAGCGAACGCCTCATTCGCGATTGCACGGAATCCGGAGGAGCACCAGGACGAGACTACGGCGGAGAAAAGCGACATGGGAAGCGCGCGTCCAGCCGTCGAGCGCACGCGGCGCGTTGCACCCTCTGCGCAAGGCCGGTACTTTGGGCGCGAGGGACGATCATGGGCCGCACACATCATCCTGCTTTTGTTCTTTTCGCTCGCGCACTGATGGTGGTTTTGCTCGGGAGCTGCGCGCGCCCGATGACGGTCACGGTTCAAGAGCACGCCGGCCATCCGTTAGGCACGGTGGACTTTCGGGTCACCTGCTCGGCAGAAGCGCAGACGGAGTTCAATCGCGCGGTCGCCCTACTGCATCACATGACGTACCCGCAGGCGCGAGAGGCCTTTCAGCGGGTCACGGCGATCGATCCCCAGTGCGCAATGGCACACTGGGGGATCGCCATGACTTTGTTTCAGCCGCTCTGGCCAACGCGCCCATCACCCGAAGCGCTCCAGCGCGGATGGCAGGCCGTGCAGCAGGCCAAGAGCCTTCCCGCGGCGACGGAGCGCGAACGGCTTTTCGTGGCTGCGGCCGAGGCGTTCTTCCTCGAACCGGCCTCCCGTGATTATTGGCTCCGTATCCGAAGATGGGAAGAGGCAGAAGAAAAGGTTTACGCCGCATTTCCGGACGACCTCGAGGCGGCCGCCTTTTACGCGCTGGCGCATTTAGCCACCGCTCCTTCAGATAAGATCTCTCGAGCGTACTCCGACCGGGCCGCCGCAATCCTGCTTCGCGTTTACGAGCGGAGTCCGGACCATCCGGGCGCCATGCACTATCTCATTCACGCCAACGACGTACCGGGACGCGAGCGGGAGTCACTCGAGATCACGCGCAAGTACGAGGCCGCCGCTCCGCGCAATCCGCACGCGCTCCATATGCCAACGCACATTTACACGCGCCTCGGAGACTGGGATGCGGTCATTCGCGGCAACCTGCGAGCCGCGGAGGCGGCATTGGAGCATCCCGCTGGGGACAACGGGCAGTACGTGTGGGACGAGTTCCCCCACGCGATCGAGTATCTCAGTTATGCGTATCTGCAGAAAGGTTCCGACGATCAAGCCGCCGCGCAGGTGCAGCGGCTGAGTGCAACTGCGCGTTTGGAACCCACTTTCAAAACCGCGTTTCACCTAGCTTCGACGCAGGCTCGCTATGCCTTGGAGCGGCGCGCCTGGTCCGAAGCTGCGCTGATCGTTGCTCGCGAGCCCGCCACGCTCGACTGGGACCGTTTCGCCTGGCCCGAAGCTATCGCGCGATTTGCGCGCGGTGTGGGCGCGGCGCATCTCGGCAAACTCGATGACGCCCGATCGGCCGGAGAGCGGCTCGAGGCGCTCGAAGCCGTGACCCGCAAGGCAGGGGAGGAGCTATTTGCACGGAACATCCGTGTGCTGCGTCTCGAGCTGAACGCTTGGATCGGCCACGTCGAGGGCCAAATGGAATCGAGCGTGACGCTGATGCGAGAAGCGGCAGATCTCGAAGCCTCCACGCCGAAGCACGCCGTAACGCCGGGGCCCACGCTTCCCGCCCACGAACAATTGGGGGACTTGCTGATGGAGCAGAAGCGGCCAGCGGAAGCGCTCGCATCCTACAAACGTTCGATGGAGCTCTATCCCAAGCGCTTCAATGGATTGCTCGGCGCTGCCCGGGCGGCACACGCGGTCGGTGACGAAGCGCAAGCGCGCACCCTCTACCAAGCGCTTCTCGACGTAGCCGATGGCGCGACGCCACGGCCCGGTCTGAAAGACGCACAAAGCTACGTCGCGCAGCGTCGCTAACCGGCGCTTTCGGTCGCACTGACCGGTTACCGAGTTCGTGCCATCCTCCGCCGGATGGGCGAAGAGAATGCGCAGTCCGTGCTCGAGCAAGCAGCGATCTTCCTCGCCGCGGCTGTTGTCGCCGTGCCGCTCTTTCGGAAACTCCGCCTCGGGTCCATTCTCGGCTATCTCGCGGCGGGTGTGGCCATCGGACCGCGCGGTCTTGGCTTCTTCACCGACCCCGAAGCGATCATGCACGTGGCCGAGCTCGGCGTCGTGCTCTTCCTTTTCGTGATCGGGCTCGAGCTGAATGTCTCGCGTCTTTGGGCGATGCGCCGTGACATCTTCGGTCTTGGCGCCGCGCAACTCGTCCTCACCGGCCTCCTCGCCATGATCTATCCGCTGGTCGTCGTGGGTCGCCCGTGGCAGGCCTCCTTGATCGCGGGGCTAGGGCTTGCGCTCTCCTCGACGGCGCTGGTGATGCAGCTGCTCGAGGAGCGCGGGCAGGTCCAATCGCCGCACGGGCAAAAGGCTTTTGCGATCCTTCTATTCCAGGATCTTGCCGTCGTCCCGCTTCTGGCGCTCGTCGCGATTCTTTCCCCGAAAAGCGCGGAAGGCGGCGGCGCGATCTGGTTGCCTGCGCTGAAAATGGTGGGCGCGGTGGCGACCGTCATCTTCGCGGGTCGCTATCTCCTGAATCCGTTCTTCCGCATTCTCGCCAGCACGGGCGCGCGCGAGATCATGACCGCCGCCGCGCTCCTCGTCGTGATCGCCGCCGCCGGGCTCATGACCTTCGCCGGTCTTTCCCCCGCGCTCGGCGCGTTTCTGGCAGGCATCATGCTGGCTGAGTCGAGCTACCGGCACGAGCTCGAGGCGGACATCGAGCCTTTTCGCGGCCTTTTGTTGGGACTCTTCTTCCTATCGGTGGGAATGACCGTCGATCTCGGAAGCGTCGCTCGTTTTTGGCAACTGCTTTTGGGGGCGCTGCTTGTCTTGACTGTGGTGAAGGTCGGCGTCGTCTACGGCATTTTGCGTCTCTCCGGCAGCGATCACGCGACGGCGATCACGACGGCATGCCACCTTCCCCAAGGAGGCGAGTTCGGCTTCGTCCTTTTCGCGACCGCCGTGTCCGCCGGCGTCATGGTACGCGAGCAAGCGACGCTTCTGATCGCCCTCGTCACGATGAGCATGGCGCTGACGCCGCTGCTCGTCGCGCTCGCGCCGCGGCTCATCCGCCAAGAGCTGCGTCAGCGAGAAGAAACGTTCGACGGCGCAAAGGGGTCGGTGCTCCTCGTCGGCTTTGGACGCTTTGGCCAGGTCGTGAGCCAGATGCTTCTTCCGGAAGGCATCGAGGTGACGGCTATCGACAATGACCTCGAGATGATCGAAGCCGCGGAGAGGTTTGGCTTCAAGGTTTACTTCGGCGATGGCGGGCGGCTCGACGTGCTGCGCGCCGCCGGCGCCGGCCAAGCACGCCTCATCTGTATCTGCGTCGATCGCAAAGAGACAGCCACGCACATCGTCGAGATTGCACGGTCCGCCTTTCCACTGGCCGCCGTTTATGTCCGCGCATTCGATCGCATTCACGCCCTCGACCTTCTCGCCAAAGAAGCGCATTTCCAAATCCGCGAAACCTACGAAAGCGCGATCGCGTTCGGTAAGGCCGCGCTCGAAGGCCTCGAGTTGCCTCGCGAGCGAATCGTCGAGCTCGAGGCAGAGGTGCGCAGTCGCGACCGCGAGCGTTTCGCGCTGCAGCAACAGGGCGGGGCGTTGGCCGGACGCGATCAGCTCGTGACGCGCCCGGTGCCGCGTCCCGAGCCTCTCGTCGACCCAAAGCGCAAAGGTGTGGCCCTCAACCCCGAAGCCAAAATCGTGCGCTGAACCCGCAAGATTTTGCGAGGCGTCTGGCAACTAACGATTGGCGCATCCTCGTTTTCTTGGTCACATTGGAGTGCGTAACTTCAATGTGCGCCGGCAGTCGCGCGATTTCCCAAGTGGCGCGCGCTTGCCGCGTTGACCGAGCGAGTGAAACATGTTCCACTCTGAGTGGGACATGTTTCATTTCACAGCGGACCGATGAGTGAGACGTTGCGCGGCGTCACGCTGAATCGGCGAGCAGGCTAGGGACGGCACAACATGCGTAACCTTTCCGTATTGGCGCTATCGCTTTTGGTCCTTGCTTGCTCGGGTGACGACGATACCGGAGGCCAAGCGGGATCGGCAGGACGCGCTGGCGACGCGGGTTCCGGCGGGTCGGGCGGCAGTGGAACCGGCGGTTCGGCGACTGGCGGATCCGGCGGTTCCGGAGGTGCGACGGCCGGTGGCAGCGGTGGATCGACAACCGGTGGCTCCGGCGGATCGACGGGCGGCGCCGCTGGCAAAGGTGGCACCGGCGGCGGCGCGGCAGGGGCTGGCGGAGCGTCGGGTGGCGTTGCGGGGTCGGCCGGCGCGGGCACCGGTGGCTCCGCGGGATCAGCAGGCTCCGGGACGGTAGACGCCGGTACCGACAGAGGTGGCGGCACGGCGGGCACCGGCGGCGCTTCTGCAGATTCCGGCATTCCCGATAGCGGCAAAGGGGGAACGGGGACGGCCGACGTCGCCTCCGATCAGCCACCCGGGGCATGCCCCGTCGGAAATTTTCCCGCCGTCACCGACTTCAGCAAGGTCGGACCGTTTACGGCCGCGCCCGCAGAGGCGGGCGGCGCCAATTGCACGATTTTTCGCCCGACGACACTCGGTGAAAATGGCGTCAAGCACCCCGTCATTGCATGGGGCAACGGGACAGGCGGCATCGTCGGCGTCTATACGTGGATTCTGTCGCACTGGGCGACTCATGGATTCATCGTTGCGGCGGCCAACACCGGCAGCGCCGGGACGGGCAATGAAATGACCGCTTGTCTCGACTGGGTCGAGCAGCAGAACAGCGTCGCGGGCAGTGTCTACGAGGGCAAAGTCGCGGTGGGCCGCGCGGGCGTTTCAGGGCACTCGCAGGGCGGCGGGGGAACGCTCATGGTCGGTCGTGACCCGCGCATCCTCGCGACCGCCCCGGTCATGCCCTATACCCAGCAAGGCTTCGGTGGTTTCGACACGGCGTCCATCACGCAGCAGCACGGGATGATGCTGCTTCTTTCGGCGCTCAACGACACCATCGCGGTTCCCGCACAAAACCAGGCCCCCGTCTTCATGAGCACCAACGTCCCCGTATTTTGGGGCACGCTCGCGAGCGGCAACCACGTCACCTTCTCACTCGGCGGCAATCCCGGCTACCTCGCGCCGACGACGGCATGGTTTCGCATGCTCCTCATGTGTGACGACACGGCGCGGCCCATGTTCTATGGCACGAGCTGCACCGTGTGCACCGACACCGCCAACTGGACGGTGCAGCGCAAGGGCATCTGAGAGGCTCACTGCCTCGTGTACGTGATCACGCGATTGGGATTCGCCACATCGATGTGCGTGAGCGTCGTACCGTCGGTCGTGTACAAGATCGTGAACGATCCGGTGGTGGGGCAACAGAAGGTAAACGCCAACTGATTGCCCGTCGTCGTGATCGTCGTCGTGTACCGCACCTGAGGCTGGCCGTTCATCGAGGCTATCCATGTATCGATGTTGCCGGCGATCACCGATGTCTCGGAAAGGGAGTAGGGCGCTGGGTCGCCGTTGTACTGCACGATGCTGGTCGCCACGTAGGTGCCGTCGACGAGCATGCCGCCGGTCATCGGCGGCGGCGATCCTTGATCGATAGTCCTCGTGATCGTCTGACCGATGTTGGCGAACGTGTTGCACGTGCCACCGCATGTGCCCGGCGGGCCAGCATCGGCTCGGTCGGGCGAGATATCGGTTATCGCGTCCGCTGCGACGTCGGCGTCCGTGTCGACGGCAACGTCGAGCCGCGAGTCCGAGGTCGTGTCTTCGGCGGTCCCATCCTCTATCGGATCGGTGCTCGAATCGAGATTACCCTCGCCGTCGAACGCGGGGTCGCGCGAAGCGTCAGCGTCGAGACTGGCGTCGCGCGGTACGTTGCCGTCGGGACTGCCGTCTCGTAGAGCGTCGGCGCCGCTGCCGTCGGGAATGGCGTCGCCCGTGGCGTCCCCGCCACCGCGCTGATCGAGCGAGCCATCGGTCGAGCTGCTATCGCCTGCGCGGCCGTCGGCCGTGCTGCTGTCCGACGTCACGTCGATCCGGCTATCCGGCGCGCGATCGGTCGACTGGGCATCTTGTCCGGCATCGCGCGGAGCCGTGCCGTCGATGTCGGCATCACCTTCGAAAAGGCCGCCTAGCTCCACGCTGCACGCCGCGATGGAGAGAAAAGAGCATGCCAGGACGATCGACGCGGACCGGCGATAGAGCTGCGTGCCGTTCATCGATATAAAACGGGTAATCTCGAACGCGCACCCTTGTCAAGCCACCTCGCTTTTCAGCTTGCCGGTGAGCCAGATGTTTGGATAGGCGCCTTGACGCGGTTATCGCGAACGCCGCTGTCACCACGTCCGTGGTTCGGGCATCGAACGCGTCTACGATGGGTCCTGCTTTCTGGCTCGGTGCGCACGTCCGCTCGATACCGCGTTGCCAGCGGAAATTGACCGGGGCATCAAATCATCCGCCCGATTGCAGCTCGAATCGCTCGATGTAGCGAGCCAGTCGGCGGGACACCGCCTCGGCGGTAAGTCCGTATTCAGCGAGCGTGTACGTGTGGGTTCCGTGCTTGTTCTGCGGATGATCGGCGAGATGTTTGCGCATGGCGTCGGCGACGCGCGGCGCAAGCTCGAGCTGGAAGCCGTCGTAGATTTTCTCCACCAGACCCATCGGCTCCTTCACGAACTGGCGATAGCTGATATCCACGAACCGCGCGGGGCCGAGCTTGTCGCGTGCCGCCATCCCACGCTCGACCGAGCGCGCCAGGTATTCGAGCACGCTGGGACCGAGCTCCCTCGGGTCGACGCCTTCACGGCCGCGCATCAGCATGGCCACCATGCTGCAGTAAGAGCCGATGATCTGGGTCGGGTCGCGATGCGTTTGGATGATGCACGCGTCGGGAAACATGCCGACGAGCACGTCGAGCGCCCAGAGATGCGAGGGCGATTTGAGCAGCCAGCGCTCCCCGGGCCTCTGCCAATCGAGGATCCGCAGAAGATCGGCGTAGTAGGCATAGGGCCCGCGCAAGTCCTGCTTTTCGAACCACTCTCGATAAGGGGAAATCAGCGGTTCGACACCGAGCTGCACGCCCCCCAGCGTGTGGGCCAGGAGCTGCACGCACTCTTCCGGCCCATCCGCCGTCACCTCGTGGACCTTGGCGAATTCCGGGTCTTTCTCGCGCATGCGCTGGAGAGATTGGCGCAGGGCGACCAGGCGCGGATCGGGTGAGGCGGCCGCGCCGCCCCCAGGCAATGGGTATGGATAACACCCTTCCCAGTAAAGAAGGGGGCGGCTCGCGTCGTCGATGGCCAGCAGGTTGAACAAGGCGGACGTGCCCGTACGCGGCAGGCCAGTCAGGTACATGGGGCGCCGAATGGGGCGCGCCTTGATCTCCGGATGCGTCTTCAATGTTTGTTGAATGAAGAGTCGATTGGTCAAAAGCTCGAGAATGCGGCGGCGCGTCACCTTGCGGCCCTGCGGGCTGAGCCGAGCGGTCGTGTCGTACATTTCGAGAAGAGCGCGCAGCCCCTCGCGAAAGTCGTCACCGCCGAAGTCCGTGAGACCAGCCCTGGCCTGCGCCTCGGAAAGCAGCGCGGACTCCGACAGGTCTAGAGCTTCGAGCTTGGGATCGGGCATGGTCAAACTCCTCGCCGGTTATCCGAACCATTCGCCGCAGTTGACGTCGAGCGACTGTCCCGTGACCGCGGAAGACATGCCGCTCGCGAAGAAGAGCACCGCGGCCGCGACCTCTTCCGGCGTTGCAATGTGATCGAGTGGCGCGCGCGCCGCGAAGCGCTTTTGCACTTCCGCTTCGCTCTGGCCGAGACGAGCCGCTTCGTTTTGGAAGAGGACGCGCAAGTTGGGACCGTCGATGGCGCCCGGGACCACGCAGTTGACACGGATCTTGTAACGACCGAGCTCGCTCGCAAACGATTGGGTGGCGGCGAGGAGCGCGGCCTTCGACACGCCGTAGCCGGCGAGTAAAGCCTCGGGGCGGCGTGCCGCCATCGTGCCGATCATGACAATGGAACCGCCCCCGCGCTGTTTCATGGCTGGGACGACGGCTTGTGTCATGAGTAAGGTCCCGAAGACATTCACCTCGAAGGGCGTACGCCAGGTCTTGGCGATGTCGATCGACTCGAGCGAGCCGGGGCGCCCGGTCGCGAAGGCGTTGTTGACGAGCACGTCGATGCCGCCGTACGCCTTGGTCGCGACCTCGACGAGCTTCGCGCGATCCTCGGCTTTCGTGATGTCGGCAACCACCGGCATCGCGCGAGCGCCTGCGCCTTCCACTTCTTTGGCGATCTCCTGTGCGACCCGCTCGGTGCGACACGCGAGCACGAGATCGCCTCCCTCCCGCGCCAAGGCGAGCGCAACCGCACGCCCCGTTCCGGCGCCCACGCCGGAGACGAGACAAGCGCGCCCTTGCAAAAGAGGCGTCATAGGTCCTCTAGCTTGACGACGCGTGTCATCGGCTGGGGGTGTTCCGCGGCGCGTACCCAACGCCAGCACATCGTTCCTTCCGAGTGACTGGCAGTGTCGATCCAATTGCCGGCCCCGGGGTCGCGATGCGCGACGATGACGCGAACGGAGCCATCGGGACGAAGCTTGGCCGAATGACGATTGATGGTGATCGTGTGATACCGATAATCGAGCGACTCCATCCAGTGGTTATTCAGCTGAAAGTTCCAGTAGTCACAATCAGGAGGCACGACCTCGATGACCAGCGCTTCGTCCGGCTGAAGGCGCCAGTACCCATGGTAGTAGGCGATGTGCGGTACGCCGCCCGCCGCCGTCGCCACTTTGGGGTCGAAGAGGGGCAGCTCGTTGATGCGCGCCTTGAATCCGTGCGCCCATTGATTGAAGAGCCGGGCACAGCCTTCCACGAACTTCGCTGACGCGACGAGGCCTCGGTCGATCGACTGCGGCGTCAAAGGGCGCGGCACGTGACGCCCGCCCACGCGTTCGATCTTGAGCTCGGCCGGCGTTTCGTGACTTCGGTCGAGAAACGTCTGCCGTACGATGAGCGTCCGGCTTTTCGCCGTCATGGGAAGCCAGTTGTCGGGCCGCTTCTCCGCGCTCACCGCGATCTCGAAGCAGCCATCCGCGTCGGTCACGAGCTGGGACGCATCGAGGTAGCCGCTGGTATCGAGGCTGCCGGACGCGCCGTAGTTGCCCTCTTGCGTGCCGAATCCCAGGTAATGGACGGTGCCGCGCTTTCCGAAAAGGCGGTATTCGTATTTGCCGTTGATGGGAGCGTTTTGATAATAGTTGTCGGGATTGTCGGCTCCCATCTTGATGGTCTCATGGCAGGTGCGCAAAAGCTCCGGGGCCATGGGGTCGGCGTCTTCGACGAAGGTTTCGAGCGCTGCCCGCAAAAGGCGGGTGAGGTAGCGATAGCCCTCGGCGCGCTGAAAAGGGTCGCTCGGCGAGATGTCGCTCGTGACGACGGTTCCCGCGGCCTTGAGCGCGTCGCAGAATTCGTTCCAAGCGGCGCCGTCCATGATGCGACGGGTGGCATCGTCGATTTTGGGAGATTCCATGCTGCGGCCGCAAAACTAACTCGGTTTTCGATTCGCGCGCAACCGGAGCCAGCGTTTTATCCGACCAAGACCGCGCCGCCGTTGACATTGAAAATCTCGCCGGTGATGAACCCCGCCTGAGGCGTGCAAAGAAAGAGGATGGGCGCGGCGATCTCGTCGGGTTTGGCGGCGCGACCCAGCGGGATTTTGCTCAAGATGGTAGCGCGCGTCGATGCGTCGCCAAAGGCGGGAGCGCTCATGTCCGTTTCGACCCAGCCGGGAGCAACGCAATTGACGTAAATCCCGTCCGCGGCAAGCTCGGTCGAAAGGCCCTTGGTCATGCTGATGATCGCCCCCTTGGCGGCGGCGTAGTCGCAATGAAAAGCTTCGCCCCGTTGTCCCGCCGTGGAGCCGACGAGCACGATGTGCCCGCGCGCGCCTGCGGGGGCCTGCTTTTTCATTTGAGCGACCGCGTTTTTGACGAGGGCAAAGACGCTATCGAGGTTGATGGCCAACGTGTCGCGCCATTGCTCGTCCGCCATGCGATCGATGGGCACGTCGGCGGGCGGCCACACGCCATGGTTGACGACCAGCACGTCGAGGCGTCCGAAACGCGCCACCGTCGCGTCGACGAGCTCGCGTGCCGTTTGCGTACCCGCCAGGTCGCACCGAACGGCGGCACAATTTGCAGCTCCGAGTTTGGCGACCATTGCGCTGGCCTGCGTTTCGGCGGAGCGATAATTGAAGACCACGCGCGCGCCCGCGCCGACGAACATCGACACTGCCGACGCCCCGATGCCCCGTGATCCGCCGGTAATGAGAGCGACTTTGGCCTGCAGTGAGAGGTGCATGCCGCGGAGTTTCGAGGTACGGACCTGAAGATGCAAGCCGTATCCGCCGTCGACGCACAGCCTAGGGACAATCGGCCGCGGTGTAGAGGCGGTCCATTTTGACGACCTCGAACGCATCGCCGGGCACCGCTTTCAGCTGATTCAGATTGTTGTCGTCGAAGCTCGCATGAGAGGTACCGCTGATGTACCAATTGCTACCATTGTCGGCGAGGATCATGCCGTATTTTTTGAGTGCCGTGGCGATGACGAGCGCGGCACCGGTCAACCGCGCGGTGTCGTAAGAAGCCTTCATGCGCACGCGCATGCCCAAGGGGGGATAGGGCGCGGCGGTGTTCGAGCTCGCAAAGTGCGTGGCCGGGTGCATGTACGCGGCACGTGTCTCGGCGACCGTAAATCGAAGAGCGTGCGCGATGACACCTGCCGTGACCGCTTCTTCGTAGCGAACGAGGCCTGGCAAAACGGCTAATCCGGCCGCGTCTGCCGACGTCCAACATTCGTGGCGAATGGCGTTGGAACGAAGGTCGAACTTCGCTCCCGATCCGCATTTCCAACCCGGGCCCACATAGGTCGATGACCATGTTTCGTAGAGCAGACAGCTGCCTTGTTGCACGACGAGAACATGGCGATCGCCCGAGGCGCCGGACCCACCTTCTATCGGTGGGTTGGGGGGAATGGGGTACGGACCAGGATCACTCTCGTCCGCGTAATCGAACATCATGGGCACCCCTGGCTGAGTCTGCGGGACGACGACGTAAGGAATTCCGTATTCCAGCGTCTGTCCGAAGTCGGGGTGCACCACCTTGGCGCCGTTGGCATTGATGTTCGCAATGATGGCGGTCGAGTCCGGATCCACCGCGTCGGCAGAAACATCGCGATTCCAGGCATTGTCGGCCGGGAAAATGGGACAGCCGCCGATCGTGGGACCACCGCCCGGTGGCGCGCCCCCGCTGCCGGACGTGCCACTCGTTCCGCTGTCTTTGCCGCTACCCGCGGTTCCGGCGGCGCCGCCCGTAGCTCCCCCAGTACCGCCGGTACCTGCGGTCCCGCCGGTCGTGCCCCCCGTGCCGCCGGTTGCTCCTCCCGTGCCGCCGGCTGCTCC